>Ga0255078_1000408_pt1 | contig 11984 bp, 9 predicted proteins | sample Colum_Atlam_RepA_FD_188462 | JGI IMG/M metagenome (GOLD analysis project Ga0255078, IMG submission 188462) | Freshwater microbial communities from Columbia River, Oregon, United States - Colum_Atlam_RepA_8h | ecosystem: Environmental > Aquatic > Freshwater > River | place: USA: Oregon | collected... | reverse complement strand
ACCCTTAAACGAAGTACCCTTAAACGAAGTACCCTTAAACGAAGTATCCTTAAACGAAGTACCCTTAAACGAAGTACCCTTAAACGAAGTACCCTTAAACATCAATATCCAGATGGGGATAAGCGAAGCTGGGGGTCGTAGACCCCCTTAAACGAAGTACCCTTAAATGTACCGACCCTTAAAATCCTCCACCGTCATGATGGGTATGCCTCGTGCCTCGGCATATTTGGTCTTTGACGAAACATCTCCCCTATCTTTCACTATTAGCACAAACGTCGTTGTTTTCATCGCATCATCCAGCGTCGCGCCCACACGTTTCAAGAAATCAATGATTTCCGCATCTCGCACCTTGGTCATTACAACCGATTTGTTATAAAGAGGCGAATCAGTTGCGGGTTCCTTCAGTTCCAGTTCTTTCACCGAAACCATCAGTTTCCCCGACAATCCGCATTCTTCCAAGAACTTCAGAAACGGCACAATCGCATCATAAAACTGCTCGCCATTCTTCTTGATACCATTTTTACCGAGGATTTCCAGTTTGTATACCTTGTTCTCGGCCGATGTCAAGAAATCCGGATGCGCCGCCAACAATGCATCTACCGATCTTCGTCCAATTCCGCGCCCAAACATATTGGACGCGGTCATCAATTCACCCAGCGACACCGATTCCATACGTGCCTTGATACCTTCATACAACGCCGGTGCGGTCTTCCCTTTTCCAAAGACTTTCTCTAAATCCGCGAGTCGGAGCGCGAGAATCTTCGCCACTGAATCATGTCCCGCCTCTACTATCTTCTTCAAATTGGATTCGCCTAAACCTTTGATATCCAGTTCCAAGAAGAATCCCACCACGTTCTTGCGTTTGACCGCGGGGTCTTCCGCCGCATTCTCCACCATAATATCGACACGTGTCACCGTCCACACATATGGCACTTCGGGCATTTTCGCTTTCGCCGGCGCAATGACCTCTCGAATATATGGAATCACATCACCCGACCGGATTATGCGGACTATCGCACCCACGCCAATCCCGTTTTCCTCGATGAACTTGCCATTGAATCCCGTAGTATACTCGATATTCACCCCCGCGATATTCACCGGTTCAATGCGAATCCGCGGTTTAAAATACCCGTCCTGACTCACTTCCCAGAGCACATCCACCACTTTGGCCTCTGCCATTTGGTCGCCAATTACCATCTTGAATGCGAAAGCGTGTTCCGGATTGCCGGTGCTGCGCGGATACACGGCGTCATTGGCTACGATGATTCCATCGGTTTCGTATTCGTATTTGGCCCGCGTATCTTGTAAAACGTCGGACAACATCTCATTCGTCAGGGTTTTCGCGGTCGTGTGCCAGACCGTCTTGAATCCGTGGCTCAACAGCGTCTCCATCTGTTTCGAAGGTTTTATCACCGGTTTTATGACCTCATAGACGACAAAATCCAGGTTGCGCGTCTTGTCATCTACGGTTTTCGCATTCACGATTCCCGCCACCAGATTTCGCGCGGTTGCGAATGCCCCCTTATACTTGGTCTCAAATACGGCTTTGCTCAAAATGAACTCGCCGCGAACAACGAGTCCTGGAATACATGGCAGAGAGAGGACCCGCGTCAAATGGCTCACGTCTTGGCCGACTTTGCCGTCTCCGCGCGTATAAAGTCGTGGTGTCCCCTCTTCACACGTGTAGAGACCACTTACCCCATCCAGTTTGGCAGATAAGATATAGGGGCCCTTGTATTTGGCGGTCCAGGTGGCTAAAGCGCCAGATTCGGGTTTGATTTTGTCCATGGAGGCCATTTCGTAAGGGAGAACGACCTTGTTTTTCACTATTTTAGCGCCGACCTCTTTTATAGCGGTGTTTGCGGGGAACTTTCGTTCGATGTATTCTTTGATGATGTCGTATTGGGCGTCGGTTAAGAGAGGAGAAGTAGCAGAAGTAGACGCATTGTAATAAACATCATTGGCCTTTCGAATCATCGCAGAAAGTTGCGATTCTGACAGAGACTCGAGCACAGAAATACCGTGCTGGGCAAATGATTGGATAAATGTTTCTTCGGAAGAAGCAACGTTTTTCTTGGTTTTGGGAGAACGAGGTTTCATATTAGGTCTTGCTTTCTTGGTTTTAGGTGATTTTGGCGGAGATGTTTTTATCAATTTTTCTGATGGAGGTTCTTTAGGTGAAGGTTCTTTAGGCAAAGGTTCTTTAGGTGAAGGTTCTTTAGGCGCAACTTTAGCCCCAAGTTTATCAACTAGTTTTTGAACACTGCGTCCATCAATCCTCTCTTCTGGTCGTTTGTATTCTAGTCCCAAGAACTGAAAAATATCTTGCTCCGACTTAAATTGTTCCGGATTAACCAATTGTCCTGTTGCGATTTGGGTTAGTCCATGCTCATTCATAGAATACCCAAGAGATATGGCATGATTGCGCATAACTACATTGAACCCTTTGCTGCCGGTGAAATAGAGGATAGAAAAAGGGAACTCAGTGCGAGTAGCGTACAAAAAGTCAACGCGGCGATAAACGAATCCTTGGCGACGGCCTTTATGACTTGGCAAACAAGCGATAACCAGACATTTGGATTTACCTCGTGACAATACTTCAACAATAATATTGGCGCTAATGAGTGAATCAAGGAATTGGTCGAACTCGGTGGAAGAGGGAGATGTAAAAATGACATCGATGTCACCGGAAAATAGTGAACCGCGACGATAACTGCCGACAATTTCCAAGACAGGATGTCGACCCAAGACAGGATGTCGACCCAAGACAGGATGTCGACTGAAGGCCGAAAGTGGACCTATGACCGCAGGCCGACCCAAGGCTGCTGGTGGTCCACCTATAATCCGTTCAAACTCACTCTTATATTCATCAATCTCCTCTCGCGGGATTCGTTCCAAAATATCTTCATAATACTGAAGCCCCACTTTTTGGGTCCCATTCAGTATTCCCGGATTTTGTTTCACTATTTGGCGTAATTTAGCAATCGAAGGTATCCCCAATTTAGCAAGTTCTTCGGCCTTTTTTGGTCCCACACCATAGATTTCACTAAATACACTTATTGGATGTGCTCTATATTTTTCCAATTTAGCGATTTTCCCCGTGTTCACAAACTCAGCCAAGAGTTCAAAAATAGAGGAACCAATTTTGGGAACCCCTTTTAGCTGATTTATGTCGGTAATATCTTCCTGGATTTCGAGCACCGATTCTTGGGCGGCGGAATATGCGCGCTGTTTGAATGGGTTTTCGGTTTTCATTGATGCCAACTCGCCCAAAATGGCAACCAATGATTCATTGAGTCGACCTTGAATGCTCATATATTATGGCAAATATATATATAATATGGCAGAAGAAGAAGGTGTAAACGAACAATATCCAGTAGGGACAAAAATTAGGTTTAAAAATGGTAGTGGAATAGGGAGTGGAACAGTTACGCAAATTGATATTAATAATATTAACGGCAAATCATATCTTGTAAAGTTTGAAAATTGTGTTAAAGATGCTTGTTACATCAAAGTGAGTGAAAGTAATATTATTGGTATATCCGCAGGTGGTCGTAAAAAATCACACAGAAGAAAACAAAAATCACGCAAACACAAGTCTAGACGACATGTCAATAAACGTGGAGTAAGCCGATAAAATGCCAAAAAAAACAAACATTACTTTACAATCTTGGCATTAGACCTTAGACCGAGTATTGTAGCTGAACATTCCGTTCCCAAGAGGTCTCTTGTTTTGTCGCCACGCGCGACTGGCTTCATCAAAGTCGATATCTACTTTGAGCTCTGCTTTAGGCGTATAATCCTCATCGTCGTCGTCGTTGTCTAAATCGAAGAATTGGTCGATGTCTTTGTAGAATGATGGCGTAGGCTTGCCGGATAAGCGTTGGCTTCGTCTTAAAACCTCTGGTTCTTCATCTTCATCAAGATTGTTGCTGCTTGCGCTGCTTGCGTTGCTTGCGTTGCTTCGGTTTGCGAGTCTTGTACTTCGTCTGATGACAACCTCTGGTTGATCAAGATTGCTGCTGCGCTCATTGTTTGCGAGTCTTGTACTTCGTCTAACGACAACCTCTGGTTCTTCATCTTCATTAAGATTGCTGCTGCTTCGCTCATTGCTTGCGTTGCCTGCGCTGCTTCTGTTTGCGAGTCTTGTACTTCGTCTGATGACAACCTCTGGTTCTTCATGTTTATCAAGATTGTTGCTGCGCTCATTGCTTCGCTTGTTGCTTGGTCTAACGGCGTCGTCGTGTTCTTCAACCTCAAAAGTGATATTGCTGTATACATTGCTTGAAAATCGTGGACTTCTTCTAACATTGTTGTTGTTGTTGGTGTTGTTGTTGTTGTTGTTGGTAGTTTGGCTGCGAGTTAACATCTTGGAATATTGATATGTTTGTGTCATATCAACATTTATAGTTTTCAATTTTTCAGATAGCCCCCCTTTGGGGGGGCTATCCAATAAACACCCTACTGATGAAACACCAAGTGTTTCATCAGTACGCAATTTTTCAGGTGCGACTTATAGTCGCACCTAAATAACATCTCTCCGCAAAAATGTACCATTTTTACGTCAAGCAATTTTTCAGATAGCCCCCCCCCTTCGGGGGCTATCCAATAAACACCCTACTGATGAAACACCAAGTGTTTCATCAATACGCAGATAACATCTCTCCGCAAAAACGTACCATTTTTACGTCAAGCAATTTTTCAGGTAGCCCCCCCCCAATAAACACCCTACTGATGATTTTTTCAGCTTTTTCTCACAACGGTCGTCTGACAATAATAAACGATATATCCAATCTTAGTAGTACTATGGATTGGTTATTGTATTCTATTTTTTTCTTGGCACTCATATATTTGTGCGCCATAATCTACATCCGAGTAAAATACCCATTTTGGTCATTTATGGATGCCAACCACAGCTACGATTGGTTTTTGCGCCGCCCCCAAAAACCCATTTCTTTGCGACCCTGCCGCAACAAATACGTCGTCCGCGATCAAGTGAAAACGGGCCATTCCGAAAACGAATCATTGTTCGCCGAGACTCTACAACGATATCTCATTCCATCCGACAAGATTTTGTATGAATGTGAAGGCAAACACATAGAGGCGCGGATGACGGGACATAATGCGCAAATGTCGTTTTTTAGCCATCCATTTACTGAGAAACCATGTGGTGTGATGGCGTCGTATCCCGTGATAGTCCGCGACGACGAACCAAGGACCGTAAATTACATTTCCCATATTGCCGCCCCCGATTCCGACGTGATTAAGAAACTGATTGCCACACACATTTACAATGTCCACGACAAAACCCCCGACATCCCAGCATTCATCTTGAAAAAAGACGCGGGGCGATGCGCCGGATTAAGACCGCTGGCAACATTTAGCACAAGTTTGTTTTATATGGGGTCGCCGAACAAATCCAAATTGGCGAAAACGACCACGCTTGTCCAGATATACAAAGACCAGTGGAATCTGGTTGTCGACGCGATTGCCGGACTTCCAGGATTTGTCGTCGCTCTGGATATTGGCGCGATACAAGCCCGTGTGAAAGCTGGAATACTCTTCGTGTATGCGCTGATGTATAAGGGCGCCATGATTGCGATGTATTTTATCGAGGATGCGCATATGTTGTATGAACACGTTGCGGACCATGGAGGCAAGACGTTGCGATTGGTTGCGACTATAGCCGATAATGGGGCATTGGATAGTTCTATCGCGCCGCTCATATATTCAGGATTTCAGGAAGCCTTGGCGAAAATAATCAAACAAAATGCGGACTACAAGATGTTTCTGGTAGATAGCATGGGGGCAAATCAAATGATAATCCGGTATTTGGAGAGGGACCAGGCGATAACGCATTTGACAACCACCACGGGGGCATATTATTTTGTGAATTGGGCTTACCGCGATGTGTGGGAAAGTGATAAAGTGTTTATGCTGGTATAAAATGGTGGCAATAATCATCGCCGTCCCAGCATAAACAAATAATATTTCACCAATAACGTAATATTATTTTGCCAAGGATTTGCTATGGTACATTTAGCAAAAGGTTTACACCGATGAATACTTAGACGCAGGGCTTAGACGCAGGGCTTATCCACTTCACTCATGCGTAAAAGGTTTTGCTAGTCCAGTGAGTACAAAACGGTTTACAAAATAATTATATTCAAATCAATATAATTATATTTACAAAACATCTACTTCGATTACAAATCCAACGAGACAATGTTTTTGTCCGACCCCTTGCGTCTTCTTCCCGAAGGAATACTTGCTCCATTCAGGTCTTTTAACGACGACACACTCACCATCGAATCATCATCGCGATTCTCATGAATATCCACATTCTTGGTCTTGAGTCCGCTCAAAATGGAATCCAAATTGGCATTCTTAGGACCGGACATTTCTTGTCTAGGTGCAACAGGGGGTCTTCGATTTGGCGACTCGAAATTATTATTCAAATCAATACCGGCCTCTTTGAACATTGAGCCGCGAACGGCACTGATATCGGGACGAGAGCTTGAAGAGCTATCCATCCTAGAGCTATCCACCCGAGAGCTATCCCCCTTGGCGCTCTTCTGCTCCGTAAACACCATTCCTGGTCTTGTCGCCGCCGCTGCCTGGCTTCTCGGGTCTACGGCCGCCGGAGGCGGCCCTTGTCTCCCACTCGGTTCCGGGTTCACCAAATTATTCGCAAACGCAAATCCTGGGCTCTGCTGCGACATCGAGTTCACTGTGGCATTCGTAAACGCCTTCATCAACTCTGGACTCTGTCTTATCACATCATTGAAACCAGGTGTCGCCGAGGACAGCGCCTTATTGGTAAAACTCACCACCGCCGCGCTGAATCCCAGTCTAAGTAGCAGCGCAATCTCCGGCGCCAACTTCCCGCCCTTATATTTCTCGTGTAATTCCCCGAAAATCTCGTCATAGCTGTCAATATCATCGCTCACTTGTTCACCCCAACCATCCAAATTAATATCAAACGGATTGAATGCGGAATTGGCATATTCAATCGTATTTACCGCCGTCATAAACCACCAACTATACAGTTTCATTGACTCCTTCTTCTTCTTGTCTTCTAGCGCGGTCTCGTATTCGTCCTCTACTTCCTCGTAGGGAGTATCGTTGTTGAAATGGACGTGGCTGCCAATAAGACCCTTCTCTCTCCATTCATCTAGGCGTTTAATCATCATGCGCTTCTTGCGCAGCTTTTCTCGGTCGCTCATGCGCGGCTGGACGGGGCGGTCGGGGATGTCATTGAACTTCACGAATCCGTCCCAGGTCTTGTTGGTTCCTGCGCCCGTTTCCTTGGTCGCTTGTCCAAGATTGGATGCGCCGCTGGATGAAGCAGATGTGCCAGCTTCCTTGTCACCGCCGCCAAGTCCGAAGAAATTGCCAATTCCGCTAAACATCTTGGATTCACCTTTGGGCACAGGGGGCGGTCCCGAAGACAAATCATTCAGTTCGTTTTCTAAACTATTAATATCGCCTAAATCAATATTAACCGAGTTTCCGGCCGACCTTTTGCTATTATTCATCAACAATTCGATTCCACCACCAAAATTGACGGATTTACTGGTTGAAGGCGCTGGGCTATCATAATCGTCAATTTTGAGATTAACTGGTTCTAAATCGCCAACATTGATGTCAAAAGATTCCATATTTCCAAATGAATCCATGTGTCCTAATATTATTATTAAACAATGTTTATTTTTAAGTTCTCCGAGTAGTTTATTATATTTTCGCGGCGCATGAAATAGATACCTTGTAGAAAACTATCGGCGAGGTCATCCTTTTTTGTAGAGGCGTCAATAATATGCCTAAATGTAGCGAGGCCAGGGTTGGCCGCCATGAACTGATTACAAAAGGCTATTCCGTCGCGTTTGTGGGTTTTGTATGTATTTTCGGGGCCTTTGGTCGGACCTTCATTCTGCCTTGTGGTCGGATCTTCAATCCTTGTGGCCACACCTTCATTCGGTTTTGCTAAAGTATCGGGAACAAACCCTTTCAGTTTACCCGCCGAGGATATAAAGTCAATAGCCAGTTGGTCGGTGCGGTCACGCATAATGAAGTACTGCGAAACCATCCCTTGAATTGTGTTCATCCGTCCAGCAATCGGCGAAATCTGGTTCTCCAAGATGACATGGGTCAAATAATATTTGCTAAATACATGGTCAAATTGGGTCTTGATGCGTTTTCCAATTTCGACTAAATGTATTTGGTTGGCGTTCTTGGACTTTGTTGCGATGAGAGGTGTTAAGGTTTTCGCGGCAAAATGGGCGACCACTTTTGCTAAAATATCTGCCTTCTTGTCATTCGTTAACACTTGGATTCCGTGTTTGATACATAATTCGCCGAGTTCGTCGACTTTCAGCTTCTTTAGAGCGGCTGATGACAACTCTTTTGTAGGGAGGAGTTTGCTAGAAGACTTGGCGTGGACGAGGCAATACAGGGTTTCGTTTGGATCCGAAGACGCTTCGGGTTGCGCCTTCGGCTTAGGTTCCACTTCGGGTTGCGCCTTCGGCGCTTCTCCAAAGCTGTAGGACGCACTTTTTCCACAAACACTCCCCTTAGCATTCAGACAATTACATTTGGGTTTTTCCACAACATCTTGTTCAATGAGATTAATAATTCCCCAATCACGAATAGTAAACGGCTCGGTTGATTCTACGGGAATTGGCCGCGATGAAGCAGAAAAGGGCTTCTGTGCCGAGGGCTTAGGCCCTGACTCGGAAAAGGGCTTCTGTCCTGACTCGGAAAAGGGCTTCTGTCCTGACTCGGAAACGGGTTTCTGTCCTGACTCGGAAAAGGGCTTCTGTTCCTCTCTCACCGAAAACACACAATACGCAAGATTCTTGATACCAATATCAAAACTGACAATTGTTTTCGTTGTCATATCAGTATTTAATAGAGGCACACTCTCTTTGTATGGTTGCCACATCATATTTATTTTTCGGGATAAACCGTGGTAAAATCAACATAATCGGGATTCACCAATAGAGGGTCTACATTTCTTCGACAAAGCCGGGTACACGCCATATAAACACCAAAAGTATATGCGACCACGCCAAACACAATAACCCCGATAATAATTGGTTCCATTTGTTGAATATATAAAGTCTTTTCTATATTTGTTTTTTATGAAAAAGAGAGGTTTCTTTTCACATCGTCTAATATAGATATTCACCAAATGCTGACACCCGCATTATCAATGTTGGCATCCGAGTCATTATTGAGTCTTTACCCCATTTTTGTAAAGAAAATCGGACTGTCATTGGTTCACCAGGTTTGGACGCGGCTCTTGGCCTACGTGGCAATGTCGGCAATTTTCGTCGACTGGGGATTCATCAAGTCGACATTTTTCTCGTCGGATGCGCTGATTCTCGCACTCATCAACCTCTCACATATCTTCTTTTCATACGAAGGATTTCGCAATTTGGATTCGGGCGTTTCATTTGCAATATTCAATACGTATCCATTGATGATACTGCTTATTGCGGGAGTGATGTGGAACAATGTGTATTTGTTGGTTTTGCTGGGACTTGCGCTGTTTGTTCTAGGAGAAAGGCCCGAAGGGACGACCAAAAGGACCGAAGGCTTAACCGCAGGAACCTTAACCGCAGGCTTACCCCAAGAATCGCCCACTAATTTTATCTACGGACTAGCGATGATATTGTTCGCTGCGCTCACAGAGGCGCTCATCTATTTCATGGTCCGCCGAATCAAAACCGACAATCATTGGAACCACGTTTTCCTCTCTTATATGATGGGATTCATTGCTATATCCGGATATTTATTTAGTTCAGGAAACGATTTTGGCAAAACAATGTTGCCGAGAATGAGTTTAGCAATTGGTCTCAATGGATTCATTGGCTCTGTAGCATATTTCTTGCGATTTTTTGCGGCCTCTAATTTGGCGGCATCCATATTTGCTCCGTTGGCATACTTTGGAATGGTGATGTCGTATGTGTATGGAATTGTTTTCAATGACGAAACGCTGTCGTGGGAGAAAGTGGGAGGGACACTTTGTATCTTGGCGGCGAATTGGCTTAGTCCCAAGACGTAGTCGACCAAGGACATAGTCGACCAAGGACATAGTCCGACTGGAAGACGTATTCTACTAAAAATACATATATTTACTAAAAATATATTAATGTTAAGCACAATAAGTAATATTAATTTAATGCGAAAACCTGCTGCTGCTGCTCCAACAAGTACGCCAGCAACATATTGGTTAGCATTTGGTACTGGTACTAATTCAATAAAAAAAATTACACCCAATACAACAATTGAAACTTGGTCATCAGCAAGCCCTTCAACTAATGTGTTTACAAGTTATGGATATCATGGCGCAACAAATGGTACGGGAACCTGGATAGCAACTGGCGCTGGTGGAAATAAAATGGCAAAATCAACTGACAATGGAGACACTTGGTCAGCAATTACTTCTTCTTTTGGCGCTTCTGGATGGCGTGTGGCTTATGGAAATAATATGTTTGTTGCTTCTGGTGGTTCAGGTAATAATTATAGCGTTAATATTATAACCCTTGATAACGCAGGAACTAAACTGAATAGTTATACCGGTTATTTTGCTATGTATGCTAGGTGTGCCAATTATATTAAAGGTCTTTGGTATGTTGGCGGAGAAGGAGCTGGGTCAACAACAAATTATACATCATCCAGTCCATTGGTTGTATCAAGTAATAATACTGCTACTTCATGGTCAAAATCATCAACACCTGGATTATCATATTATATAAATGATATTTCAACAGACGGAACACGTATTATTATTAGTGGTACTAATTCATTAATTAGTAATACAATAAGTACTAGAATATCAACCGATGCTTCTACTTGGACAGATTGTTCAATTAATGGTGTACGATTATTTGATTATGGTTATAAATCTGATTATGGAAATGGTGTATGGATAGCAGTTGGAATACCTGTTGGTACCTCAGGTCAGTGTATTGCAAGGTCTACTGATAATGGTACTACTTGGTCATATGTAGGCAATGGTATATTATCAAATGGTTACGGTGTTGCTTATGGTGGAAATAATACATGGGTTGCAGTTGGGTCAAAAGCAACTAATGGTCAAAATACTGCTATATCAACTGATAATGGTGCTACTTGGACTGGCAAAGGTTTTCCAAGCAATGGAAATACTGATGTAATATATGGAATTAATAGTAATTATATACCATAAATCCAACAAACATAAAGCTACCTCTCACAAACATATAATATGTACAATGCCATCATCGAAATAAGCAAAGGTTCCAATATGAAATATGAATATGACAAGGACGCCGAGTGTCTTCGCCTAGACCGTATTCTCCACAATTCCAATGTATTCCCCTATAACTATGGATATATCCCGGGCACATTATCTGACGATGGCGACCCGCTGGATATCATCATTTTGTGTGATTATCCTATTCAACCTGGTGCTATGGTTAGTTGTAAAATACTTGGTGGGATAATGACAACGGATGAAAGCGGGGGTGACCACAAGATTTTGGCAGTTTTATCGGACAAATGCGACCCCAAATCGGTGCATTTCATAGATGTTGATGATATTAACCCATATACACTAGAATGTATTCGGTATTTTTTAGAACATTATAAGGATGGTGAAAAAAACAAGTTTATTAAGTTGGGAGAAACCTATGGGCGCGAAGAGGCGTTGCGAATTATATATGACTCGGAAATATAAGTTGTCGTAAAAAATAAGATGGGATTTCCATCTTATCTTTTGTTTTGTTTTTTTAATTTTTTTAATGTTTATACAAGGGTTATACACAGGTTAATACACAGGTTTATACAAGGGTTATACACAGGTTTATACACAGGTTTATACACAGGTTTATACAAGGGTTATACACAGGTTAATACACAGGTTTATACACAGGTTTATACAAGGGTTATACACAGGTTTATACAAGGGTTATACACAGGTTTATACACAGGTTTATACA
>Ga0255078_1000406_pt1 | contig 12018 bp, 9 predicted proteins | sample Colum_Atlam_RepA_FD_188462 | JGI IMG/M metagenome (GOLD analysis project Ga0255078, IMG submission 188462) | Freshwater microbial communities from Columbia River, Oregon, United States - Colum_Atlam_RepA_8h | ecosystem: Environmental > Aquatic > Freshwater > River | place: USA: Oregon | collected... | reverse complement strand
CTTGTTTTTTGACCCTTTTTTTATTTTAAAAAAAAAATAAAAAAATTAGGAATTTGTTATTTCAATAAAGCTAACCGTAGGATAGCTTTTTTTGCTTCGCTTATACCTTCCTATATACCTCACCTTAAAGGAGGGGTCATAGGGCGTAAGAGAAGCGGAGCTTCTCTGAATACGTAGTTCCCCCCCTACTTTTTCCCGAAAAAACTCGTAATCGGTTTTAATCCATTCTTGTCATTATTGATTTGCAACAAATGTTTGTCAAACAACAGTTCTTTCACTTTGTCTGAACAATACTTCTCCTTCTTCTTAATGAATACTTCAAAGTCTGGATACTCTTTCTGTAAATTCGCAATATCAGATTTGTACTTTTTAATTGCGCTCATTTTATTCTGATTTTTCCACATTTCCTCCAAGGCTAGACCCAAGAATTGGCAAAGCGGTTTCATCAATTGATTACTCACATAAAATCCGAAATCCATTTTCAACTTATTCTCCAAAATATATTCCGGTGTTTCTATCTTCTCTCCTTGAAGCGCTTTTTTATTCTGATTCACTACATGCAGGAACTTAATTCGGTCGCCCGGTTTCGGCATATTTCCTGGATCTCTTTGTCCTATCCTGTCTGCCAACACTCGGTGTGCAATTTGTTGCGGGTTCTTGTAATAACTGCGCAACGATTTGGTGATTGCCAACTTGTCTGTCGGGACATTTCCTTTAATCAAATCCGTGAGCGAGCTATCCAAATATTGGATTGCGGATTGCACTGATTGTCCGCTCATAATAAGATTGATGATTTGACCGTACGTGTCTTTCAAGTAGTCGCATGAGTCTCTGCGTTTCAATGACAATCCCATATACTTGAGTTTTCCCTTATTCGGGTCCTCTTCATACAAGATTCCCACATAACGCTTTTTCGACAACAATGCAAACGGCATCAGCGTCTTCTCGTATGCCAGATTCATCGGCGGTTTCAAAAACATACTGGAATAGTGTGCGGCTTCCTGTGCCAATTCAATTGTGATTTCGAGTGCGTCTTTACCCACGATTTTCTGACCGGTGTCTTTGTCTGTCAAGTTGAATATAAAGAATACAGAATCCGTGTTATGTACAATCATATTTCCGACTCCTGCTGCAAAATGGTGATTTTCCGTAGTCAAGTCATAGACGTATCCAGAATAATCTGTGATTGTTTCAATATCTCTCACTATTTCCATTTCCTCAAATGGGGTTTTCTGATAACTTATCAAGTGAGATATTTGGTTTGTTCCATACGTTTTTTGTTTCACATAATATCCGCGACTTTTCAAGAATAAATAGACATATGCAGCATCCACACAATTTTTTACAATCACAGTATTTACATGGCTAATATATTCATCCAAATATTGTTGTGCCGACATATAGTTGCGTGTCTTCATGAATTCACACGTCGATAAATCCAGGTCATGGTGCAAAAGTTCTGTCCAAAGGTTGATGTCTCTGGGCGAGATTTCTTTTCCATTTTTTAATAACAACGAATGATCATCAGTAACATCTACCCACCCACCTGGTGTTTGGACGCGAATCATTTTTTTATGTGGAGCCAATACATGACGAATTACTCGTCTTAACTTGGTCCATCCTTTTTCGGTCCAGGTCTCAACATTTTCACCCATTTCACATACTTCTTTGGTTTGTTTTCCAGGTTCCCTGCACATTCTCCACGCTGGACGTCCATCATCATTCAGTTCGCCGTATCGAGTTGCCAAATCTTTGACGTGCATAATGTCCAAATATTGTCCGTCTATTCTTACATAAACTGGCGTAATTCCAGCAACCGAGTCCCCGTACACATACTCCGCATTCGTCATCACCATTCCATGGTTCTTCGTTTCGCACACGCGATCGGCGTAAATTTCCTCAATGATTCTGCGGGCATAAGTAATAGACATTCTGCCGGTTGCCGTTGTGGAAGCCGCCACATCCTTCTCATAAAAGGTGGATGTGCGCGCACCACACTGACCATACAATGAATTTGCAGTGACTTTATAAGCTAATTGACGCTTATCCAGAATATTCGCCATAAATGGATCGCCCGCCTTCTTCGCCTTCTTCTTCGTGTCTTCACGCGCTTTCAGCAACTCCATCAAGATGGATGGCATCACCGACTTTTCATTGTTTGGTAGTTGAGCCCAGCAAACCACGCGTTTTCCCACCTTGGTCTTAACCGCCTTCGCAGCCGGACGTTCCGGATTTCTGCGCCACTCAAATGTGTCGAATTCCACCTCTACATATTCGTAGTTGGATAATCCATAGTAAATGTATTTGCCACTGCGGTCTTTTTCGCCTTCCTCTTTGACCAGTTTCCCGGTCAAATCGTATTCCTTGGCCCAGACTTTACTGCTGTGGCAGTAATTCTGACTAATCATGGAAGACGGATACAGCGACGAGTAATCCACACATGCAACTGGTTCATCAATGTAAATCTTGGTTTTGGGTGGCAACACGATAGCGCCTTCGTATCCGCCGTCCATCTTACCTTTTTCCAAATCGGGCATCAAATATCCCTTTTCCATGCATTTCTTTGCAACGAAACTGGTTAATTTAATACCCTGGCCTCGGAAAACGAGGAAATTGATAGGCACCGAACACAAATTTGCCATCTCCATGTATTCGGTCAAAACATCAATCTTACGCATCAAATGATGCACCAGATTGCAATCCTGAATACAATATTTGGCAACGACAGCTCTCTCTGCATCGGTTCCATTACTCATTCTGAAAATATCCTGGGGCGACACATCGTCTTTTGCCATTCCCCAGCGGAGTTTCTTGGTTTTATCAATGATTTCTGCGTGATGATCCGCTATCAACAAAACTTTGTACCCGTCCTTCTCCTCAATTGCCAACACGGTGAATTTCTTGCCGTCCATATAATAATCCGACGTGAATGAACTCACTTCAATATGGATGAAATCGCCGGCGTGCAATCCAATCAAATTCTTGGTATATAGTTCTGTGCATTTGCCTAAGACCACGTGATCCACATTTGCAATTTTCTTGATATCGTCGCTAATATTCTGCGATGCAACGTCATCCAATTTGTACGAAGACAAGTTGAAATTACGGCGGAAATAACTGTACATATCGACCTGGAGACGGCCACTCATGACAACATAGCGCAAATCGTATTCGCCACTGGCAATCGCAATTTTGGTATTTTCAATACTAATGTTGGTAGGGTCGTTGCGCTCTCTTTTTCCACAGAATTCGTTGCGTCTTCGGGATAATTGCAGGAATTCATTGACACAATGGGTTTCTTCTGCCCGGCGGAACAAGAACTCGTAATCAAAACCAAATATGTTGTATCCGATAATGATGTCGGGGTTTTCCTGCTGGACAAGTTCCGCCCATTTCAAAAGAACCGTCTTCTCTGCATCCAACTTATTTTCATCAACGATAGGAACAGCCTCAATGGTCGCGCCTTCCACTGGCGCACATCCGCCCAATACAATGCAATGGTTTAAGTACGGCTCGGCGCTTCCATAGTTCAAGAAGGTAGAACCAATCATTGTTACTGGATCACCCTCCAATGGAGGAAACATTTCCGTCAATACTTGGTCAATGTATTCCACCTTTTGATCCCTGGTATAGTCATTACTGAGCACGATATCGATGATGGTGTTATTCTTGGCGGCCTTTAGTCCTGACTTGGGTTTAACGACATGGTTGTCGTCATCGTCATTGTCAGAATCAATTGCAACATCTTCTGCGTCGTTGTCATCGTCGTCAGAACCTTCGTTATCAGCTCCTGCTCCGCTTTCGGCACCTCGTAATTTACTGAACATAGATTCGACAGTTAAAACCTTCAATGCATCCGCATTTTTTGCTTCCAGGTTATTGAATGGTGTTAGCAGAACTTCGGCAATCAATGCCTCCACATATGCTTTTTTTATTGAACCCTGTTTCGGATAAACCAGGTCAATTCCATGAACCGCATCGTATCCAAACGCGGTTAATACCATTTGTTTAAACATTTGTTGAGAATTAGTGGCAAGTTTGTCGTAGTTGTCCATCATGTTGATAGCCAAACGTTTATACGTCTTCTTCGGCAAAGGGAAATCGCCGTGACTACTGCCAGCCTCAATATCAAAACTCATTATCTTGTAAGGCACAATGGTTTCCTTTTCGGGTAAGGGTTTAATTAAAGTTTGGGATGCCACATATTCGTATGTGCAGGTTGTTGTTTTAACTGCGGATTGTGGAGCTCTTGTCGAAACCATCACCCAGCCATTTGGATAAATCTTGGTCAAATGGAAGAACCGCAAAAGGGGAGGCAAGTTTGCCTCGTACAGCTGTGTATGTGGTGTGAAAGGTCTTACGCGACGCCCACCGTCAGGCAACTGCTGGTACCACAAATTCTTGACCTTGTTCATAACGACTGTGTTCTTGAATACAAGCTTGACAAACTTGGATTTCTTACCGGCACTGAATCCATACAATTTCTGACTATCCACCAATTCAAAATTCGTTATGGAGTCCTTGTAAAACTCGCCAATTGAAGCCTTGATTTCGCGAACCATTGTATTGACTTTGCCTAAGTCCCAGTTATCGGCGACTTTAATGTAGAAGAAAGGCTCGAAATCATCCACAATGATAGAACACGTTTCTCCCTTCTCGTTAATTCCGTACATTTGGACGAGGAATTGCTTCTCGTCGCCCTTCTTTTTTTTTTCCTTTTCTTTTTCATCATCACTGGATGACGGTGATTGTTCAATGACGTCATTTAAGACGTCAAAGTAGAAGAGACGGAATGATTTTGCTACTGCTATTTTCTTTTTTAACATTTTATTAATTGGTTGGTTATTTTATTTAATGCTTTCTATTTATTTTGTTTGTTTAACATCAATTTTAAGGGAACCTACGGATTCAGAGAAGCGAAGCTTCTCTTACGCCCTTATGATCCCTTCCTTTAAGGGAACTCGTCGTTCCCTTATAATCCCATACTAAAAGAAGGACTTTTATTTTTTACGAATAAATGTTCTTTGATAAATTATAATGTCCGACCCGATAACAATTGAAATAACTGAAGTACCTGTAATTGATTCATCTGTAGTGGATTCATCTGTAGTGGATTCATCTGTAGTGGATTCATCTGTAGTGGATTCATCTGTAGTGGATTCATCTGTAGTGGATTCATCTGTAGTGGATTCATCTCTGCAGAATCCGCCTATAACTATTGAGATAATTGAATCGCCACCAAATCCAATCATTGAATTGATGAAACAGCATTCCAAGATTGCATTATTGATTGGTCTGAACTATGTTGATTATTCAGAAATCACATTGAAAAATAGGATTCAAAGTATGAACAATGCAAAACAGATTTTAATAAATGCTTACGGATTCACCGAAGATAATATTCTGGTTTTAATTGAACCTTCAAGAGAGAACGTTTTAACAATGCTCAATACCATTATTGGTTCATCAAATTTAATTAGCGAGCTTATCATTTATTATTCAGGATATGGAAACGGAATAATGAAAACGGACGTAGGATTTTGTGTAGAGTCGGGAATCATCGACAATCTTGCCAAACAGATTATGCCAGCTGACTTTGCAGAGATTGGCCAAGACGAATTTACGTCTATACTGAACAATAGTTGTTGCAAAACGGCGTGTATTATGGATATGTGTCCTTATGCAAATGAAGAAATGTTGCTAAAATGGGGCGCGGATATTAATAATCATGTGAAAGTGATAACATTATGTGAAAGTGATTCACATAATACAAATAAAAATCAACTTATTCAGTCAATGTTAAGGGAACACGGTTCGCTTATGAACCCTCTTTCTTTTTAACGTCTTCGTTGTCTTCTCTGACTCTTTCTGTTCTTTTTGTTATTTCTCTTGCTGGTTCTTCTTTTTCTTTTCCTACCACCTTCCATTTCTTCTTCTCCTTCTTCTCCTTCTTCTTCTCCTTCTTCAATGAAAGCATTATTAAGTTCGTCACTAGAACCCTTTTTGGAATTTGATTTATCGCTATCGCTGTTATCGCTGTTATTACGAGTATTCATTTTATTTTCAGAAAGTTCTTCATTACCTTTAAGTTCTTCAATGTCCATAGGACCGTTATCATTAACAACAACTGGTTCGGATTCCTTCATCTCCACAATCTTGTCTTTAAGAGAATCAACCATTTCAATCAATTCATCTGATTCATTTTCATTCAACTTACCTCCACGCATTTGTCTTTGATTACGTCTTTGTCTCTTACTTTGTCTTTGTCTGCGATTTCTACTCTGTCTTTGTCTTCTACTAGGCATTATATATATTCCACATACAAAAAAATTACTTGTTCAAAATAAATTCATTAATCCCTTTTAAAATATTGGACCCAATTTTGCGACCATTCACCTTAATTTGCGATAAATACTCTGGCTCCGAACGAATACGATCCACAAATTCCAGGAAACTTGAAAACGGTTTCATTATCTCTACCGCCGTTGTCGAACTAATTCCCGGAATTTGCATCAATATCATTTGGCCAATATTTTCCTTGGTAATATTCGCTTTCTTGGACACTTTGACAACATCACAATAATCTGTGGATTCTAAAGGTTTCTCTACTTGGGTTTCATTAATAGTTGGTTTGTCTGCATAAGGTTTTGTCCCTTTCTTGATCTCCCTCGCCATTTTATCCGCCATGCAGAGAATGTATAGAGCCGTCTCTGCTAAAGAAACTGTCCGATGGACCGAAAACCCCTTGAAATAATTGAGAGAAGCGATGCACGAAATTACCGTTTTTTTGTCCTTTACAGTAGAGAGCATTCCTTCTAATAAATACACAACATTGTGTGGATTCGGGAAACAGTTGGATAATCGGTAAGACTGCTCAGAATATCGGCCATCTTTGATGCTGGCTAACAGATCCTGGAGTGACTTTCTCTCAATACATAAAAAAGTGGTTGTCTCGTCATCACTCGTCAATAAAATATCGCCAAGTTGTAGGACGCGTTTTTCCAAGACAATGAGTTCTTTGTTTAAGTTTTCATGGTTCAAACATAACTCGTAGAGAGAAGCTTCTCTTTCGTCAATAATAACCTTCATTTAATGGGTTATTCATTTTCTCTTTATATATCTGCACAAGGTATATAAATGGATAGACACAAACAAAGACTCATTGATTCTGCAGTTAAAATCCTCGATGATGAAGTTGCTTTGAATATAAATAATGCAAAAGAACAATTACCAAAAGACGTTTATTCTGAGCTGAAAGATACTATAAATCAAGTAAAATATAAATTTGTGGATGATTTGGTAGAACCAATTGATTATGTATTGAAAAGTGTATTATTTCAACCGGATAAAACTATTATTTTTGATTATATAATAAAATATTTAGACACATTCATTAAAGAATTTGATACATTATATTCACCATCATACAAACAGACCAATTGGAAGACAATTCAACCTTCGAATTATGGTTTTGCAGAAGATAATTTAACTTATATTTTTGAACTACTATATTCATCTGAAAAACGTATTGAAGAATTTGAAAAAGGAGGATATTATGACATAATAATTCATACTATTGATAAGTTTCTTGTTCCATTTAGGTTTTTAAATAATAACTATTCGCCACATAAATCACCAAGTTCTTATAGAAAATATTTAAAATACAATCGACGGAATATAGATTTAACATACGTTAATATTATAAGTTGGCAACTATCTCCAAATAAGGACCACACATTTATCAAAATATATATCACTGCAATTCGTAATTTTTTTGTAAGTATTAAAAATAATGATGTTGGTACAAGTATGTTAGATAACAAAATTGAAATACTGGAAACCAAAACTGGTATGTTAGAAACTAAAACCAGTGATTTGGAAAGAGGATTGGAAAATGTTTTTCGTATTGCCAGCGAACACGAAGGAGGAAAAGAAAAACAAAAAACAAGACGTCGAAAAAACAAACGCAAATAAAAAAAGACAACAATAAAATATATTACACCAATAATTATTTATACTGACAAATATTTTGCAAAATCCTCGTTGCTAATTTCTTTGTCACAGAATATTTTCAAATAGCATCGCAAACACACCATCGTATCTACCAATGAATTGTGCAATTCAAATTGGTTTGCATCTTCTTTGAACAACAGTTCGTAGAGAACCGACAGCTTGACAAAACGGTTTAAACCACAAAACTCCATTCCCTTCATCATTGTGCAACTGATGGGCTTCTCTGTTTCATTTTCGCTCGTTCCTTGGAAAAAGATTTTAAGCATTTGTGGAAACCGGTTCCGCATGCATTCAATGCGAATCATCTTGCTGTCGAACCACATGTTGTGCGCGGCAATTGCATCGCACTTCAAATACAACTTGTAAAAGGCGCTTAATGCATCCTGGATTTCCATTCCTCCATTACATTTCTCTCGAGTAATGCCAGTGAGTTTCTCAACAATTTCCGGAATTTCCACATGATCCGGAATTTTTATATAGGTGTTGAACACCTTCTTGACCTTTTGATTATCCACGTCGTAGAGAACTGCAGACAACTGAGTAATATAAGGATGCAACACTAAATCCTTATATTGCAATGGAAGCAATAACCGATTGATGAGTCCAGTGGTTTCAGTGTCGAACACAAGAACATATTTTGATACGTTTTTTACAGGCAAAATAAACATATTGTCCAAATCGGAAAGAGACATCAGTTCCAACTGCAAGCTCTTGGCTCGGGTTCTCATAACGTGAGCATTGAACGAGTCTAAAATCTGGGTCTTGAAACGGGTATCCATGGAGTGAGTATTGTATTCGTAAAATTTGGCAAACATTTTATTAAGATTACTTAGTTATTGGTTATTTGTTATGTTTTTCTAAAAATGCATAAAAAATAAGTTCAATTTTAGGGGAACCTACGTTATTCAGCGAAGCTATAACCCGTCAGGTTTCACCTTTTCTGCCCTATGACCCCATACTTAAAAGAGATGAATAAGCGAAGTCAACAAAAAGACGTAAGCGAACCTTATTTTAAGGGAAGAGTCAAAGAGAAACCGTAGGTTTCTTTTAAGGGAAGAGTCAAAGAGAAACCGTAGGTTTCTTTTAAGGGAAGAGTCAAAGAGAAACCGTAGGTTTCTTTTAAGGGAACCATGGGTTCCCTTATTCGGGTCGGGCTTTCAAAATATCCGGCACCTCATTTGGTGGTCTTGACCCTGCTCCATAAATGTCTGGTAAATAGGTGGTCTTGGGCGTGAAATATTGCGGTTTGCTGACATATCTATCCACATAGGCGCCAGATCGAACAGCATTCTCGGTAACCTGGACTCCACCCCAGTTGAAATCCATTGGGTTCTCGCTTTCCGGCCCTTTCTTCGCGGTGCTTTCGTGGATAACGTCCAATTCGGTGCGTTGGCCCACGTGCAAACCATATGGATCAAATCCCGCATACATTCCCTGGTTGTATTCACCATCTCTGTTTGCGTCTAAAACCTGGATGGGGTTGCCATCAATGGATGAGATGTTGCCAAAGACTGTGGGGTCAATGTTGGGTGGGGTTCCTCCCTGCAGATCAAACGGACTGGGGCGCATTCGATACACATCGGTGCCTTGGGTGGTGGATTCGTATTGGAGGAAAAGAACTGGACACACGGTTCCAGCCCTGCGTTGGATTTCTAAATAGTTGATGTACTCGTCCAAATTGTAGAAGGGTAATGGATCCTCTTTGGTCTTCGTATTATATAAGAGAAGCGTGTTGCCCTTGCGAATCAAGAGATCTGGACAGCCACTTTCTTTAGCCTCAGGCATCATTGTATCCATGGATTCAATTGTTGTGTAATAATACAGTCCTGCTAAAAATACGACCAATGCCAAAACCATAATTATTTTAGTATTCATAATATAATATATCCATAAAATATATAATGAATAAGACAGTTGTAGGAAAGCTATATATGGTTGGGTGTGGTCATTGCGATGCATTGGTTGAACCATGGAAACAAATGAAAGAAAAGGTTGAAAAAAAAGTAATGGTTGCTGGTGACATTGAAGCTGCTGAAAACCATAAATTAGATGAACTAAATAAGCAACATGGATCAAAAGTTGAAGTACAAGGTGGATATCCTACAATTTACAAGATAAAACGTGGTGGTAAAGTTGAATACTACAATGGAGAGAGAACGGCACAGAAACTAATTGGCTGGGCTTTGCAAGGAAAGCAAAGTTTTCGTAATAAGAAAAGCAAGAAAAGACATTCGAGAAGACATCCCAGAAGACATCGATAAGGGAGTGAAACCCGTCAATAAAAATAATACGTTATTTGATAAATGTATTATTTATAAGGGAACCAAGGTTTCTCTTTGACTCTTCCCTTAAAAGGAGGGGTCATAGGGGAACTACGTTCCCCTAGCACTTCCATCCAACCATCACAGTGGAGCCAATTGGTCTAGCAACTCTGCAATTGGAGTTGGGGTATCTAGATCTCTGACTGCAACCTAAAGTGAAGCACTTTCCGGGGGTCTTTCCGTAATAAATACTACTCCAAGAATCATTTCCAACTGTGGGGAATAGACCCATTTTCTTATCTCCTCCTCCAGAATTGCGATTAATTAATTGTCCTGCAGTTCTTGCTCTTTTTGCGGCGTTATACAAGGTCATTTTATATATAGCCGAAAGATATTTTTAAAAGAAACCTACGGTTTCTCTTTGACTCTTCCCTTTTAAAGGAGGGGTCATAGGGGAACCTTGGTTCCCTTAATAGTATGGGATCATAAGGGAACGACGAGTTCCCTTAAGGGGAACCGTAGGTTCCCTTTAGTTTTGAAAACCATATAAAAATATAATTACTATTAAAGTATTACTAAATATGTCAGCTCAACAAACCATTAAATCTATTTTCAATTCGGATGATGATATTCGCATTGAAAAAAATGAATTCGGAAAGGAAATCTACATTTTTGACCCATACAATCCGCTAAACAAAGAAATTGGACACAAAGATATTGAAACGATTTTGCAAACTTACGGAATTAATGTTCCAATCACCAACATCAATTTGTACCGTCGTGCATTCATCAACAAGTCTTATTTGCGTCGCCCCGAGTTGGAAAACCAGCAAAACAATATTGTCATTGTGCCTAAACCTGCCGATTGTATGCCCTTACATACCAAATCCAACGAACGTTTGGAGTTTGTAGGTGACGGGGTTCTTGAACTTATTGCCAAATGGGTTCTTTACCTCCGTTTTCCTAAAGAGAATGAGGGCTTTATGACAGAGAAAAAGATTGCCCTAGTAAAAAATGAAGCAATTGGCAAATTAGCGTATGAAATGGGCCTACATAAATGGGTAGTATTATCCAAGCATGCTGAATCAAAAGACACGCGAACCAATTTGAAGAAGTTGGGATGTGTATTTGAGGCGTTTTTAGGTGCAATATTTTTGGATTACAATAAGATGGAGGTGAATGACGAAGGACATCTTTTTAAAAACCTTTTTTTATCAGGACCTGGTTTCCAGATGGCCCAGATTTTCGTGGAAAAGGTGTTTGATAAACACGTAGATTGGATGAATTTGATACGAAACGACGACAATTTCAAGAACATTTTGCAAGTAAAGATTCAGAAAGAATTCAAAGTGACGCCAGAATACATGGAGGTGTCAGATCAAAATTCGGAAACGGGGTATCATATGGGAGTTTATTTGTGCTTGGGACAACCCGTTTTTGGATTAACACACAAAAACTCGGTTCCTTATAGTGATTTTGTAAGTTTTCAAGAAATCCATGATTATATGTCAATGAATTCAAAAGTTTTCATATTTTTAGGCGAAGGAAAGCACAAGATTAAAAAGAAGGCGGAACAAATTGCATGCGAATTGGCACTCAAAAGGATAAACCAATATATATAAAGGGCCTTTTGATCCCTCCTTTAAAATAAGTCCCTTATAATCCTTCTTTATAAAGGGAAGAGTCAAATAGAAACCGTAGGTTTCTTTTATAATAATATCGTATCATATTATATTATTATGGA
>Ga0255078_1000399_pt1 | contig 12109 bp, 13 predicted proteins | sample Colum_Atlam_RepA_FD_188462 | JGI IMG/M metagenome (GOLD analysis project Ga0255078, IMG submission 188462) | Freshwater microbial communities from Columbia River, Oregon, United States - Colum_Atlam_RepA_8h | ecosystem: Environmental > Aquatic > Freshwater > River | place: USA: Oregon... | reverse complement strand
GGCATATAGGGAAACCTACGGTTTCCCCTATGACCCCTTCCCTTTCAAAAGGAGGGTTCAAAAGGCGTAAGAGAAGCTTCGCTTCTCTGAATACCTACGGTTCCCTTTAATAAAATTCGAAAAAATATATTTAGATAGTAAATATATTTTTTTATAAAGAATGAGTCTTTTTCCAACATCAAAACCATCTCTCACATATGTATCTTGTTTTGTAAATATAAACTGCAAAGAACCTCACAAAACCCACAGTTGGCGAATGGACAATTTTGCACACATTGCCAAAACAGGTGTTCCCGTCGTTCTTTACGTGGATGCGGAAATCAAAGAGGCATTCGACTGGACCAAATATCCCAATGTGGTTTTGCGCGATGTGGATTATGCCAAGTCTTGGTCATACAAGGTCTGCAGTTTGTACAAGGGAAATCTGCCAGCTTCTAGAAATATGGTTAAGGATTCGTTCCTCTTTCTCTGTTTGATGAATATGAAGATTGAATTCATGGTGAATGCGGTCAATGAAAATCCATTTGATACTCAGCATTTTGCATGGATTGATTTTAATTTGTCGCACATATTCAAGCGTAAAGAGGCAACCAGCAATTATATGAAATTCCTGACAACTTGCAAATGGAAATCCAGATTTATTGCGAATCCAGGTTGTTGGGAAAAAGGGCAAGGAATGGAAAGCATCGTAGACAATATTAATTGGCGATTTTGTGGCGGGTTTATGATTGGTGATGGCCAATCGTTTTTGGACCTATTTGACCTTTACTTGGAACATTTCACCATATTCATGCACCGGTATCGCCACATCACATGGGAAGTCAATTTCTGGGCGTGGTTGGAGGTAAATGCCGGGTGGGAAATCGTCTGGTTCAAGGCCGACCATGATGACAGCATTGTGCGCATTCCATCGCATCTTTTTTCCCGTTGTATTGCAGAAGAAACCAGGCAAAAAACGGTGCGTTACGTGTTTCCAGAAAAACCCGGATTCTACCCCTCATCTAGTGCCTACATCCATTTTGAAGATCAACACATTCTTAATGTGCGATACGTGAATTATAAATTAGACGAGTATGGTAGATACCACATCCATCATCCAGAAGGTCATTTGCAGTCACATAATCTGCGTTGTTATTTGACGGAGGACTTTCAAGAAATCTTGCCGGATCCGGAATTTATGTGGGAGGGTATGATTGGGCTCCGCGAATACGACAAATCCATTACAGGTTTGGAAGACGTGCGGTTATTTATTAGTGGAAATCAGCTCAAATACATTGCGACCAATAAATCTTACCATGTGATGCAGAAAATCCGGATGATAACGGGCGATTATTCGGCGTCAATGGCGATGTTTGAGAATGGCCAAGTGTTGGAACCACCGACAGACACTTATTGTGAGAAGAACTGGATACCGATTGATAAGGAGCGAAGTGACAACAGCAAAAACCGATTCATATACAGGTGGGCACCATTTGAAATCGGCGAATTGGAAGGCAATACTTTGAAAATTGTCAAGTCGATTCATGTAGAACAACTCATTACAATCCGTGGATCAACCCCGCCTCAATGGTCAGAAAAAGACCAATGTTATTATTGCGTGGTGCATTATTGCGAACATGTGCATGGGGCAAAAACACTGGCTTATTACCATATGTTGGTGAAATTGGACAAGGAGTTTGTTCCATTTGAGTGGTCGAATGTGTTTCATTTCAACCGAGTTGGAATCCAGTATTGTATTGGATTTACGATATTGGACAAAGGGTTTGCGTTCTGGTTTTCGGAACATGATGGGAATCCGGGTTTTTTACGGTTTTAGAGCGTTTGTTAATTCTTCGAGAATACGAGCTTTAAACTTGTCTAAATCGGATGGGTTTGTTTGTAGAGCTTTTGTCAATTCTTCGATAATACGTTTCTTAAATTCTTCAAAAGAACCTGGTGCATTTGTACTTGATGCATTTACATTTGCATTTGCATTTGTAGTTGATACATTTGCAGTTGATGCATTTGGTCCGCTCAAAAACGCTTCGGACAAAATAGGATTGGCAATAGGAACCAAAGTTTCAAAATCCAACTTGAAATAATTGTCATTTGACAACATAAAACAATCTGGCTCACCAGATGAACAAGGATTAACCAGAATTTTTATATAAAATTTTGTTTTTTTGTTTCCAATTAATGTTTCTAATGTATTAGTCGATAGATTACTTTCATCATCCACAATATTCACATTTTTTAAATTATAATTATCATCAAATTCAATGCATGCAACTATATAAGCCATTATATATATTTAGAATACAAACATTTCTAAATATATTACTCTTAGGGGAACTTGTTGATTCAGCTTCGCTTCCGCCCCTATGACCCCATACTTAAAATATTAAGATAAGGTTAATAATCATATTTTGGGGATTTTCCTTAAGGGAGGGCTAAATGTGAAGCCTTTAGCTCCCTCATTTGTTTCTTATTTATAAACGTAATATTTGCGTTTAGTTTTTTTGATTTTTTGCAATCTGTTTTTGCGCGAACCGCCAGCTGTTCCTGAAGTGGATGATGAACTTGATGATGTTGATGCCACATCTTTTTCAAATATGTAAGCACATGCATAACTACCATCGTATTTTTCATTTTTTTTAATTATTTCATCAATATTCGCGATTTCTTTAGATTCAATACCTACATTCACATCATTTGGAAGATCATCCACTTTAACATATTCATCTCCATTCTTAATTAATGCAGTATAATGCCCACCTGATCCAAGAACAAGAGATTTCAAAGTGTATTTTACACTATTTAACACCATTTCTTTTTTCACAAACAAGTCTTGAACAGACTGGTCAAGTTTTCCATCAACATCGGAGACAAATACAATATAATTTACTGCGTCAGTACTAATCGTGTAAGAATAATTGACGACAAAATTAGGAATATTTCCAATTTTAGGATTTGTACGGTTTGTTTTTATGATGTTTTTATCAATTGTTAGCTTATCTATGGCACTTAAATTGATAAAATTAAAAGAAGGTTTTGTTTCTTCTTGTGCAGGAGGCTGCGTACCGTCTTCATAAGTAGAACCAGTTGTTTCAAAAGGTTTAACATTGAATATATTACTAAAAAAGTCAGACCTTAAAAATGTGTCAATGTTATTTAAGTTATTAACCATAGCTGGATTATTATTTAGAAGTTGTGTTTTCATTGCTTGTAATGCTTCTTTTCCAGCTTCAACATTGTGTTTATCGGGTCCTGAAAAATAGGTATCAATGTACTTGGTCAATTCATCTGAAAACTCTTTATTGGCCTGTAGATTAAGGTTGCCTTTAACACACGCGACTTTATCTGCAGTAGTACATGACAATAATTTTGGAACCAACAATGCCATTAATATTGAATTCAACCAGCACGAAAGATTTGAATTATTTGGATTTGATATGTTTAATTTTTGTATAAAAGCATTTGGCGGGTTTAATGGCGTAGTAATATTATATTTTTCACTTTTTGCATTGATACTTTCCATAATATCATTTTCTCCTCCAATCGCAATCAATACAATTTGCATGTCGTAAAACATTTTTGTATTGGCGCTTGTTATTTCAAGAATGCTATCATTTTTGTTTTTGATTAGTTCAATAATTTTTTTAACCATTTCCGCATATTTTGCGTCAAATTCAGTATCAATATCAGGAATCTCAATAAATTGAATTAAATCGTCTTTTGTACTACTATTTTTGATATTGCAAATTATGATTATACAATGTATTTTGCCCATTATTTTGTCAAAATCTAAATTATTAACATCTAACAATTCTTTTATGCAATCAATATTTTCAGGCACACTCAAAAATTCCCTAATTTTGTCGTCATCGATCTGTTGAACATTACCAGCGGGAGCATTTTGATTAGCAGTTGGGCCAGCCGGATTATTACCAGCAGGAGCATTTTGATTACCAGGAGCATTTTGAGCATTACCAGCAGGAGCATTTTGATTACCATTCGGTGTCAAAAATGTCTCTACCAATAATTTTGTGTTAATATCAGTATCGTTTTTAATATCATTACTCCAATCAATTTGATATGTTACACTACCAAATTCAAAACATTTTTGTGTAGCTGTTAAATTTGATTGATCGCAATTATCAACTATTGTGATTTTCACTGGAAATTTTTTGTCATCAAATGATAATTTATTTGTTTCATCTACTGAATATGCATTGTTGTCAAAATTTACAATAATATATGCTTCGGCGTTCGCGGTATTCGCACCTGTGGCAGGAACAGGATTCGCACTTGCATTTGCAGTTGCATTCGCAGTCGCTATCGCATCATCATCAATTTGCTGAAATTCTTCCATTTTTTTCACAAAAAAATCTTTTGATATCTTATCATTTTCCGGATTTACACCATTTGTTGTATCAGTCAATTCAGCAATTGTTTTTTGTAATGCAGGTTCAACATCTGTATTATTAGAAAACGTGGATTTAACAGCATCTGAAAATTCAGAATTAGTTAATTCTTGTTTCCCAGTTTGTTTAATTAAATCATCATAAACTGTCTTATAATCTGTACTCATATCTCTTATATATTTATAAAACATTTTTTTACAAAGCGATAACCGCGCGAATCAGTGTCTGAACATTGACATTGTCCAACCCTGGAACGCGTTCGCCATAATGTTTATACAGACGTTTCAACATTTCCGCATCTTTCCCCGCAAAAAAAAAGATATTTCTCAAAAATTCAGCATATCCACTTTCCAAAAACGATTTGTCTAAAGAGTCCATATATTTTTTGGCAAATTCCATATCATCATCATTTGATAAAATCCGCAGTAAAACTGAGATAAAACAGTAAATCGTAAGTGAAACATCGCCCCGTTTCCGCAATATTTCAACCATTTTATCGTACATGGTAATTCCAATTGCATATCTTTTCAAACACGTGCAATAAATAATCCCCAACTTGTCGTAATAATCAAAATTCAAATCATCGCGACCAATTTTCACATTTGCAATGATGCACTTTTCAAACCATTGGATACATTCCGCAACATTTCCCAAGGCAAAATAGTTTTCGGCAATATAACTAGAACATTTCACAACAAAATCGGGGTCAAAATGCTGTTGTTCAATGGCCATCATATATGCCACGGTGGATTTTGTATAATTTGCAGATTTCTTAAAACAATCACCTGCACGTTTATGGTTAAGAGCCGATAATAACAAATAATCCAGTTCAATGTAATAGGTAGCTGACAACATATAATTGTCACCTGCGTCTTCGAATGATTCAATCAGTTCAAACATATTTCCAGCTTTCTCGTAAAGTCGCACAATGTGTTTTTGTTTCATGGTTTTGAAGTAAGAAAAGTATTCCAGGTATGTAGTTTTGTTTATGAGGTCTCGGGCCTCTTGTGCATATTGTTTGGCAACAATATCCATATAATTATTTTACTAAAATAGTAATAGAAATGTGTCTATATATATTTACAAAATGGATTCTAAAAATTATTTAACGGCTACAATTAAAGTTCCAGTGAGATTCAATGCAGAAGGCGATCTTATCGTGTTAGATAACTATGCGGAAATCAGTATTGGACCTTTGACAAATGAACCAAAGGAAACATTTGATTCAATTTACGAAAAAATGATAGAGTATGTTCATGAGAATCCCGGTTATTTGACAAGAATTATTGATGAAATAGGAAAAAATGAATTTATTGAAGTCAAATCCAACAGAGAAGAAGAAAAGACAAATCCAGTTTTACACAAGTTTCCTTATTTTAAAAAAAGTAAAAAACCATTGAACACGTCGTTTCGGAACAAAGGAGCAAAACATAATTTTACCAAAAAAAAATATGATTAGATAAAGGAGGGTTCAAAAGGGAACCTTGGTTCCCTTTACCAACGAGGTCTTTGTCCCTTCTGCACAACCATTGGCTCCGGCAGTTGCAAAGTCTGGGTCTCAAAAAGGTTCAACGATTTAATGTGTTTCAAATCCGGTACAATTGGGTTCTGTGACTGAACCATATTGCAACTGCCAGTCCCTCTTAACATCGTCTCAATATCGCACGAATTGTTCGCAAGATTGACTCGCGAAACGTTTTGTCCTACTAATCCATTGCCTGGTAAATACGTATTAACGGGGCAACCCATGCGGTTCTCTGCATTTAAATAGTAATCATAGACACCAAATGTGACTGCCTGTTCTAAATTATAGTCACCTTTTTGTGATTTTTTTCGAGTATCGGTCATTATTGAATATATTGGTTCAGGAGAAAAGTTTCTTGTGCAGATTCCTATACGCTTCGCAAGAATCATCAAATCGGTTGTCCAATGTGTGAAAGGCCACCAGCATTTTATGGAAAAGTGGCAAGTTGTCGTATGCAAAAAGCACGCCTAACCCAATTTCTTGGTTTTCCGAAAGCATAAAGGACGCAGCCTGATTATAAACAACCTGGAACAATGGTTGGTCTTTGGTCTTGAAATAAATCAAATCAAGAACTTTGCCAACAGTTTCGTCGTCGTATTCTTTCATGGAAAAGAGATTGCAAACTGCAGTTTGATATCCTTCATCGTCATCGTATGAAACTTCGACAACATCGTAATTATAAGACATTTGATTCACTAAATATAAATAACATGTACTATTTATATTCTTTTAAAGGAAACCTACGGTTTCCTTTTTTTGCTTCGCTTATACCTTCCCTTTTTGGTATGGGATTATAAGGCGTAAGCTTCGCTGAATACGACGAGTTCCCTTAAAGGAGGGGTCATAGGGGAAAGGACGCTACGCGTCCGACGGTCGGCGCCTTTTGGGCGCCTTAACCTACGGTTTCCCCTACTAGTATCCAGAGTCATTGGGCAAATGGCCTTGCTTGGCGTGTTCTCTCGTGGCCGATCCACCGCGAACCCATCCGTCCAATGCAGCCTCCTGAACCAAATACTTGGGGTTTGTAATGGTCTCCTTGATACTGTCAATCAAAGGATACATATGATTATTTGAGAATGACTGCTCGGTAATGGTTGAAACACTCTTCTTGTTCGCAACAATATCGCCCTGTTTAAGCTGAGACTCCAACATGGTGTCGCAAGAACCTCTGCCTAAATAGGGGACAGTTAAAAATGGACGCTGTTGCAGAGAAAGTTTCTCTAAAGCGCGGGCGTTTTCTTTCTTAACATTCAAGGTAGAATCCACATCCACGGTGAATGCATTGATACCGCCACTGGCTCCACCGTTAATTCCAGAGAACATCATTGAAGGTTGGCTGGTCGCAAAATTGACGTGGTCATCACTGCGATTCTCGCTAAAATAAGTAGACAACATGTAATTATTGAACTTGGTATTCATAATGGTCTGCTGCGATTTGTCAGTATTGTCATTTCGAATTCGGGAAGTTCCATTGAATGTGTATGGGTATAATGATGCCATTTGATTATACTATATACTATATAAAAATAAGGGAACTCGCCGATTCAGCTTCGCTTCCGCCCTTATGATCCCATGCTACAATGGTTTTATTAATAAAGGGACTTATAAGGGAGGGATCATAAGGGAACTCGCCGATTCAGCTTCGCTTCCGCCCTTATGATCCCATGCTACAATGGTTTTATTAATAAAGGGACTTATAAGGGAGGGATCATAAGGGAACCGTAGGTTCCCTTAATATAAGTTGTAATTCCCTGCATTATTTTTGGCACAAGCAAAAGCATTGCCTTCTTTGCACGAAACCATACTGCCATAACAAAACTCAGAAAATGACTGCTGGTCATTGGGAATGGTAGTGCTAGCAGTAGTATGAAAAGGTCTAAGCGACTGTTCAAAAACATATTGATCGCCTAAATCTTGAAACAGTTTCTCTGTGATATCTGGCTGGTCGGGATTGGCGTTGCGGACAACTTCCTTGGCCTTCTCAACTATATCATCATTGACCTTTTGGTTAAATGCAGGAGGTGCGGGTTTTCTCTTTGGGTCATAAATGTAATCAGTCACTAAAACATTACCAAATGGATTTGCAGAGTCGGGTTCTCTAAAAACATTGGTCAAATCAGCATTTTTAAATGGGTCGGCAGGTGAGTCCGATTCATCACTTTGATAGAACCCCTCCTTCTTTTTCTTAATTTCGTTGTTCTCTACTTTCTTGGATTTGTGAAGCATAAAAATAAAGAAGAGAGAGATACCTCCAATAATCAAAATGCGAATACTCTTTGTGTATAAGAATGTCATCATGGTCAAAAGAATTACTGTCCGTGAAATGGCATTCAGCTTTTGTTCAAATGACATGTTCTCTACAGGAAAAAATTCAAACATAAATTCATTGTTCAATAAAACATTCGGATTCTCGCTCCAAAATGGGATAATATTTTGAATTGTTTCTTTTTTTTTATTAATTTCATCGGTGTTTATTTCCAAATTATCACTAGGTAATTCCATTATAATATATCAGTGAAAGATTATAAAGGAAACCAACGGTTTCCTTAAGGGAACCAACGGTTTCCTTAAGGGAACTCGTCGTTCCCTTATAATCCCATACTAATAATAAAATAAAGAGAGATGTCATAGGGAGTAAGTGAATCAAAAATATTTTGTTCCCTAAAGGGAAGGGGTCGTAGGGGACGGAAGCGAAGCTGAATCCGTAGGTTTCCCTACCCTAAATATATTTGGACACATGTAAATGCGAACTGTGTGCCATCATGTGAAAATCACGCTGTCCTCCCTCATCATCACCATAACCGGTTAATCCATCTTCAATTGCCAGCATTGGATAAACAATGCATCTGCGACCTTCTTTCGTAATTGACCAGTCTGCACTAAATGGAGGAAAAACTGTGGCAGAATTTGCCAAAAAATGGTCAGCATATCCGTTTGCATATTTCTCTACGATCCGGATTGCCTGTTTTCTGGAAAGCAAATACATTTGGGTGCCCCAAATATCACCATAATCATAATAGCGGAATGTGGTGGTTTCCGTTGTGTCTAAATCTACATAAATTGACTGTCCAACCTTTGCAAAAGAACCATTGGATTCACCTACAATCGGATAGGTGATGAGATAACCCAGAAGCATTGTGTCCATTTGCATGGCTTCAAAATCGACGAGCACATGTTCCAGCCTTGATTTGAAGCTGGAATCAATCAAAATATCGTCTTCGCAGAAAATGCCATACGGGCGTGAATCTTTCTCCAAGAATTCACGGATCATATCCAAATGGCCGTACATGCAAGACCAGCATTTTTCGGTGTGGGGAATCAGACCACGCCCGGCGATACGCGGATCCGAAATGCGAACACCCGGATGCAACACCGCGTCTATACCAGCAAAACGTTTTTTCATTGATTCGGCACGAACTTCGTTTTTAAAATTGAGACAATAGAGAGCACAAGTGGATGTCATATTTGTTAGAACATATTAAATATTCTTAATATGTTTTTTGGGTGAAGTAAATTAAGGAGGGGGTCGTAGGGGGAACCTATGGTTCCCCTACCTATGATACTTGCCCACACGAGCAAATGCATCCACAATAAAAATGGTAAATACGCCTAAAAATGTATAGAGAATAAGCTCCTCTGTAATGTTGCTCGTTTTTTCCATCTGAATATCCTCCAATATGTGGGTAATATAATTAAGTTTTTGCATAACTCCATCACCGGCGTCACCTTTTTGTGTGGATTGGCTATAATACGGTTTTCCTAAAATGGCACCGGCTTCGTAACTTTTGTTGTAGTTGCTCAAATTGTCGGAACCAATATCACTGGGTCCGTATTCCGGCATACCGGCCGCCATTTTTAGAAGAGGTGACTCAAATCCCTCCTTCGGCTTTGCTAAATCTTTTATGGTAGAAACCGGCTTAAAATCGGCAAGGCCAGCCCCCGCATCCGATGAAGTAATCTTGTTTAGTAAATCATTAATAGTGCTCCCGCGACTTTCATTTAAAGCAACAGTATTTTTTAAAGAATCCGACAATTCGTCTTCATCGTCATCAAAATCTGGATTCTCAGTTTCTTCATCTCTCAAAAGCAATGGTGCTTTTTGAGTTTTTCTTTTTTCTTTTCCAATTGCAGAAATTCTTTTTCGTGTATCCGTCCCTGATGAATTCCAAGGAGAAGCTGTATTTAATAATGACATCTTCTGTAGTTATATATATAAACGGAATATTAATGAACACAATGATCGCAAAAAAAACAATTATCACAATGTTGAGAGAAGCCTCCGACTATTTTAAAAACAATTCGGTTGTTATGCAATTTATACCAATTTTATTAATATTGGCGTATGCGACATATCGACATGAATTCACCAAGTTGAGTCACAGTGTTTTAGGCAAATTGTTTGCAGTAATGTTGATTCTCTACTATACTCGCATGGATATTGTGTATGGAACTGTTTGTTGTATTATTGTAATTTGGTATTACCAACAAACAGAGATTGAGGGAATGGAAAGTGCATCTGATGAAGATGTAATAAAAAAAGAAGAGAAAGAGAAAGAGAATATAGATGAACCAATGGAAGATGGTACCAATTTGCCTCCAGTAGAAGATGTACCTCCTGTTTCTTTAGAAGAAGGATTTGAAACGTTTGAACCACCAATCGTGATAAACATTGAGCAGTTCAATGTGGCAAAAGACGAGTTCATTAAAGAGAAATGCAAAAATGGAGTCTTAATGTATAAAGATTTTCCAGTAAAATCAGAGATGGCTGACCACGTATATAGCGAAATCAAATTCAATGGAAAAAACAAATGCAACCCATGTGACCGAACATGTGATTATAACATCATTGAGGCCAAGTTGGAAACAGAGAAGAAACTGATCCCAAAAACATCCAATGAATTGTTTGATGCATTTAAACAGTTTTTCGGAATGTCGGAGCCGTTTGAACCAAGGGAACCAAGGTATTCAGCGAAGCTTACGCCTTATGATCCCTCCTTTTTAAAGAAACACTGAAAAAGTGTGTTAAAAAGTATGGGATCATAAGGGAACGACGAGTTCCCTTAAAATCTACAAATAACATATAAAATGGTGAAATCAAATTCCGATTCATTTTTCAAAGACATGCACAAAAAAATACTGGATTTAAACACAAGCAAGATGTTTGCGGGTCTGATGATTATCACGCTCAATATTGCGTCCAAATTTGTCACCTTTAAATTTGGAAAAACTGCAGAGATGTATTTGAAATACACATTTAGCCGACAAATTCTGGTTTTTGCGATGGCGTGGATGGGAACCCGCGACATTTATGTTGCTGCTGCTTTGACACTGGTTTTTATATTTTTATTCGATTTTCTCTTCAATGAAAACAGCAGTCTCTGCATTTTGCCAAATGAACTCAAGGAATATTATAGCAATATAGACGAAGATATTTCGCACGATGACTATGTGAAAGCAAAATCCACGGTTGAAAAATATGTTGAGCAGAAAGAGACACCCAAATGCAAATGTGCATCAGCAAAATAATTATGTTTCTTATTATTTTCTCTCCAGATTATAATAAGAAATGGTAGATAAGAAACAAAAACCAAAAAGAAATTTGGATTTAGAAATAGTTGAATTAAAAATTCAGATGCATACAAATATGGATACCGAAGTTGAATTGACAGCAGACAAAATTGCAAACAAAAGTATAAGTGGAAAGTATCCGTTTTTATGCACAAATTGCAGATACAGCAAGGATATTTTGAAGAATAAAACACAGAATGATATTTTTGATATTTTTTTCAACCGACAAAAATTTAATAATTTCGTGCTTACATCAAAATTAAAAAAAAATCAATCAATTACCGGAAGATATTATTCGAGTATTGTGAGAGAAAATATTATAATTATGTTAAATTCTCTATTTCCAATTTCATTTCCAGTTAGTGATACTGTCACATTAAAAGATGGTAACGCAACCGATATATTTGAAATGGGAAAAAAAATATTATTCAAGAAAAATGAATATACTTATTTAAATCTAAACAAGCCATCCACTGTAACACAAGTAATTTGGTTAAATACAATTTCGACCCATCCGATTTACTATGAAATAAACAAGTTGGTTAAAAAATATTATAAAGATGTATTGGATTCTGTTGAAAATATAAGCTCCCAACCAATAAAAGATATATTG
>Ga0255078_1000395_pt1 | contig 12223 bp, 13 predicted proteins | sample Colum_Atlam_RepA_FD_188462 | JGI IMG/M metagenome (GOLD analysis project Ga0255078, IMG submission 188462) | Freshwater microbial communities from Columbia River, Oregon, United States - Colum_Atlam_RepA_8h | ecosystem: Environmental > Aquatic > Freshwater > River | place: USA: Oregon... | reverse complement strand
GGATACCATTAAAAGTACCCCTGATTTGGAATTTAGAAACAGTGATGTTATCACTAAAATAACTTATCACGATGATAATTTTGACGAGTTTTTTGCAATATATTTTGAAAATTATTTTAGAGACTCAAATAGTTTAAGAAATGCTGCGCCACTTTTACTTGCCGATGATGATAATGTTATACCCATTTTAACTGATTTGTTTGGTGATAGGTGGTACCCGATTTTTGTTCAGTGGGTGAAAGATAATTTCAACCACAAAGTAAAATCATTCATGAACCCCAAGTTAAATCAACCGATATTTTTTGATAAATAATTTTATGAAGAAAAAAATTACTCTTACTGAATCTCAATTAGTTGAACTAATTAAAGATGTTATATTAGAACAAGAAAATGATGAAATTCCCTTGTATTTCAGACGAAGAATACCATTAATTGAAAAATTATTGGAAGAGGCTGTTGATGAAGTGGGAGATGAACAATCAATGTTTGATGATATGTTTGATTTTGCAACATATGTTATCGGCATTGTTGTGAATAATCTTACTAGTATTTTACCCGAAAACGATGCCTTAATTCAAGATGAAGATGAATTGGAAAATTTAATTAAAGATTATTATTCCGATGATATTTTTCAACATTACGTCCCTTCAGATGAAGATGAGGATGAAGATGAGGATGATGAGTTATTTTAATAATCAACCTACATGATAGGTGGGTAATTCTATGAACGACTTGCTTGAGATATGATATGAATATGTACCCCCATAGAATCTGCCAATTCAATAATATCGTTTTTAATTTTAGGATAATCCCTGTTACAATCTTCAAAACCTTTTGAACTACTTACAGGTATCACATAAACAGTTACGACGTATGCATTTGGGGTAATTTCATTATAAAGAACAACAATGTCATTGATACAAGAATATTTTTTTAACAAAACACCATTGAGTAGTTTGCTTAGAGAGTCTTGTTCCATATTTATAAATATAACCCGCTTGATTTCCTAATATAGAGTAGCCCCCGATTTAATTGGGGGTTATTCATTTTTAAGGTATTTATTATTGTATGATATATTCTATAACCGATAAAAGACTCTTTAACGTTATTGATGTTATCATGCGTGAAGAATTCGGTAATTATACTATTATTGATAACGTTTTTTATGCCGAACACGGATTTTTTTCTGTTGAAGAATTTCCAGCATTTACTGTATTAGATACCAAAATATATCTTAATTCAACTCAATTAATAGGTTTTATTGATGATATTATTGAGTTGACATCAGTAGAGGTTTTGAAGTTTTATTTTTCAAAAGTATTTAATAGACTTATTGATAAAATTTACAACTCTTACGGACACGAAATTTAGGAAATGAAATATCAAATGTCAGATAAAAAATTACAAAAGTTCGTTAACCGAGTCTTTGAAATGATTTTGGGTGATTTGGTTGTTGTCTCAACATCTGAAAGTTCTGATGAATATATGGTGTCAACTATTGAGGAGTATGAAAAATCGTTGGAACATTTGGGTAAGTATTGGTGGGCGGATTTTAGTTTTAATCCAACAACTAAAGAGGTGAAAATATCACGTCGTGTATTTGATGATATTAAGGATGTATATTCTGTCCCAACATATATTTTGAGACCGTCACTTATTTATTATTTTAAACAAAAATTACCTAAATATGTTGAGGAACTATCTTATTTTGATGGTGTTTACACATTAAATTTGGTTGATGAAATGGAATTAATTTATAAAGTAACATGAATTACGCAATACAAGACGATAGATTATACAAATTGATTGACAAATACATCAAACAAATGTTTGGAGAAATTGTTATTCAAGATTTACCAGGTACACGACATGTTATGTTTTGGGGTACAAACGAAGATTATGCCCCTGAACCTCACGGTAGACGAGTCATTCCACCTTACGAATTGAACCAAAGTGGTATTTTATGGAATAATTTGGGTACAAAATCACCTCATTTGACCTTGGGTGAGATATTTGGACTTGATGCCGATGAATTATTTATGTTTTATTTGGAAAAAGGTTTTCCAATTAACATCAAATATATGAGTCACGAGGAAGATTTTGATGAGGACTAATTTTTTTAATTGAATAATTTGATTATCTTTGTGTGGACAATAAACCATTACGAAGATGATTAACAACCTTGAACTTATCAAACCCCTGTTGAACTTTGAAAAAGAGGGTGATTTTTACATGCTTTATGTGTTCAAGAGAAAGAAAGACCAACCTGAGGGTGAAAAAGACAATCACCAATCAGTTAGGACCATCAAAACTTATTGTATCAAAAGTATTGAACACCTTGAAAAAAGATATGACGAGATTAAACAATTATGTGAAATGTTTAAAGCACGTGCATATATCCACGTTCAAAAACAAAACCATAAGGATGTTTCTTTGAATATGATGGTTGAACTCGCACAACGTATACAAAACGGACAACACAATCAAAACGGTTTGTTTGATTCAGTTGTGGGTCAAATCAAAACTCAAGAGAAACGTTGGATTGTTGATGTTGATATGAAAGATGAGGAAGCGTTGTTAAAGATTATGAGACTTGTTAATAAATGCAGACCTGAAGGAAATAAAATCTATGCTACTATCCCAACCAAAAATGGTTATCACTTAATCACTGGCAGATTTGATGTGATGGAGTTCAATAAGATTATGTCTTTACAAGGTGATGTTCCTGATATCCAAAAAAAGAATCCGACATTGTTGTACCTTCCCGATAGTTTACATCAAGACCAAGAGATGGAACATTTAAAGGATGTAAATTTTATTGGTGGACTAACAATGCCTTCTGAACCAAATGAATGGTGGAGTAAAATTGATAAATAAAACTAACCCTCACCAATCGTGAGGGTTTTTTTACAATTACAAGACACACTTTCCAACTTTTCTTGTCTATACTTGAATACTATATGAGAAGAATTTTATTTTTATTTACCTTTTTGTTCATCTTTATGAACGTCCAAGCAACCCACATGATGGGTGGAGACATGTCCTACAAATGTTTAGGCAATGGAAAATATAAAATCACCGCAAAAATTTATAGAGACTGTAGAGGTGTCCCATTCAATTCTCCTGAATTTGGTGTATTTGCAGGAACCAATGGAGGAAATGGATGTGGAAGTAGTACTTTATCTATTACTAGAACGGGAATCAAAGACGTTACGCCACGATGTTCAACAGCGAGTTCGCCCTGTTCTCCTCAAAATACTTATGGTACAGGTGAGGGAATTGAAGAACATACCTATGAAGTTACAGTAGATTTTAATACAAGTCCATTGAGTGGTTATCTCAATAAATCTACATGTTGTGAAGTAACATTTTACATTGGACAGTGTTGTAGAAATGGTGCTATTACTACTGGACCCGCCAGTCAAGGTTTTTATACTACCTGTATGATTAACATCTGTAATATAAAGAAGACTACAAACAAGTGTAACTCTTCTCCAACACTAAGTAATACTCCCATCGCCTTTCTTTGTTGTAATCAGGCATATTATTTTAATAATGGTGCAATTGATACTGTTGATTACGATTCTTTTTCTTACAGTTTAACAAATGGTATCAACACTTTGCCCAACAATTCTGTATCTTATTCTTCGCCATTTACTCCTCGTTATTTCATGACGCCATATTGCATTCCTCCAACTTCAATTAACTGTGCTCCTAAACCCGGACTGAACCCTCCAAGAGGATTATTCTTTGATACAAGTTCTGGTGATATTATTTTAACACCCACGAAATGTGATGAAGTTGCAATTGCGGTGATTGTAATTACAGAATGGAGAAAAGACAGTGCCACAGGTAGTTATATTATTGTTGGTAAAACACGTAGAGATATGCAGTTGTGGGTGAAAGATGATTGTGGTTACAACAAAGCGCCAACATTGTTAGGTCCATTTAATTGGAAAGTCTGCGAAGGTGAAACACTAAAATTCAAGGTAGAATCGGATGATGAAACATTTACTCCTAATCAGACAATTCCAGATACAACAAATTTAAAATGGAATAAAGGTATTCCTGGTGCTAAGTTTACCTTGGCAAATAGAAAGGATTGGCCCGAAAAAAGAAAAGCATGGGCTTATTTTGAATGGACACCTTCTGTGGGTATGGCATCAGATATTTCTTATGCTTTCACGGTAACTGTGACAGATGAACACTGTCCAAAACCTTCTCAAGCCATTCGTGGTTTTAAGATTAAAGTAAATCCACGAGCATTTAGTATTCGCAAATACACAAATTTAAAATGTGGTAAATTCGCCATGGCGGCATCTGTTAGTTTATCCTTTAAAGGTGCTCCTCAATTTAAGTGGAGTGTAAGAGATAGCTTGGGTAAGTCTGAGATATTTTATAGTACAAAAAAATCAGATACTATGACATTTTATCGCGGTGGAAAATACATTATTGTTCACACTGTAAATAATTCGGACAACTGTCCAACAATTTATAGAGATACAGTAATAATTCCAGACCCACCGCAAGTAGTACTTGCTGATGCTGATAGTTTTGCTTGTTATGGGACAACATTCACATTAAAAGCAAAAGTTATTGTAGGTAAGCCTACATTAAAATATAAGTGGAACAACGGTGATACAACTGATTACACCACAATCAAAAACTTTAAGTCTGATTCAACTTTAATGTTAGAGGTGACTGATGGTGATGGTTGTAAGTTTAGTGATACAACATATACATTTGTTAAACCATTACCTGTAATAAGTTTGGGTCTTGATAAAGTTATTTGTACGTATGAAACAAATACGTTTGATGGACAGAACAATGATACTGTAAAGTATTTGTGGAATACAGGTGATACAACACGATACTTAACCACGAATCTTAAAGGTTTGTATTGGGTTAAGATTACTGACACAACATACAGTTGTGTGAAGTATGATACAGCAATATTGGTCGTAAATGATACTGTGGTGTCAAATGCAGGACTAAACCAAGCAATATGTGATAAAGACACATTCACCTTGACTGCCAGTCATAGACCACCACTATTAATTCCTACATATACTTGGGGCGGATTGGGTAATTTATCAACCTATAAGTTAAAATCTGACATTACAAAATCAGCTTATATGTTTACATTGAAGACTATTCTAACCCAAAATGGACGTTCTTGTGAAGATATGGATACAATGTTTGTAAGGATTAAGCCATTACCAAAAATTAGTTGGAGTCCAAAACCACTAAAACCTCAATGTTATTCTTATGGTAGTATTTGGTCGGAACTATTCTTAGTTAAACCACATAATCTTGGAACGTATGATGTTTGGAATGGAGATAAGTTCAAAAAATCAGGTAATATAACTTACGGATATATTCCTTATAATGGAAGATTTTTATTCAACATAACTTTACTTGACAATAGTAAATTACAAGGTGGAAACAATTATACCACCAAAATGTATGTGAAGTTCACAGACACAAATAGTTGTTCCAACATGGATTCAACAATACAAACAATTTATGGTACACCAATGATTACATTAGTTCCAAAAACTATTTGTCAGGATATTGGGTCAATGATGATGGACGTGTTAAGAACTAGACCAGCAACCAAATCAGGTGTTTATATGAGATGGGATGTGGTAAGAGCTCCATCAGGAATTGATACATCAAAATTATTGTATGACATTTCAGGTGGTGTAACACCAAACATCAAATTTAACTTTGGTTTATCGTTCCAAGATGAATATCAAGGAAAATATACATTCAAACTTATTGTTAGAGATTTAGTAACTGGATGTCAAAGTACCGATACTGTTGACGTAAATGTAATTGCAGAACCAACAGTTATTATTAAAACAATTCCTGATTATTGTGTGAACTCAGGTATTAATGTTAATATGTTTGACTACATAACCGTTAATGGTGTTAAACCAACAGGAGGAACAATTTACGTTCAAGATGTAAATGGTGATAGGAGTCATCCAAAAGTAACTACAAACATTTCTACAGGATTATTCAAAACATCTACAGGACCTGGTGTGTATAACATAAAATATGTAAGTTCACAATTTGGTTGTGTAAAAATAGATAGTTTTAATATCATAGTTCATGATACATCGGACTTGAGAGTTAGAGATACCACAATATGTGCATCCGCAATTCCTTTGGATGTGTTAACATTAGCTGTAAGTAATAAAGGTGGAACCATTGTAAATTATCCCGATGGTAGATTCTTCAACGGAACAACAACACCAACAGGTTATGTTCCTGGTCCATACAAATGGATGATGATTGGTCTTACACCGTATAACTGTCAAGATACTGAATACGCTAAAATCACAATTGTTAATATACCAAAAGTTAAGTTTGTTAAACCAATTGAAGTATGTGAGTTTGATACAATTACATTAAAAATTGATACCCAATACTTAAATGGTGGAACATTCAATTGGATACCAATTGCAACATTTGGACCAACCATGAATAGAAAGTATGTCCCAACAATTACTGACACTTCTTTAGGATATGTTGATGTAAGAGTTGATTGGAGTGTTGCAAAAAATGTATGTCCAAACCCTTTTGATACCGTAAGAGTTTATATTCACCAATATCCCGACCCGATGTTTACATATCAAAATGGATGTGAACCACTGAATACCACTTTTACACCCACCGAAAGAAAAGGAATTAACCCTTCTTTGTTAACATATAATTGGTATGTAAATACTAATAGTATCTCCACTAATAACGGTTCAGTTCCTTATTTGTTCTCAACACAAGGACAATACCAAATAACTTTATCAATTACAAACGTAGAAGGTAAAAAACAATGTAATAGAACCATAACCCAAACGGTTAATGTTTATCCAAAACCAAGTGTTGTGTTTAATACCGACCCATTGTACAAAACAACGGTAGCATTACCTAAGTTCAAAACTATTAATACATCAAGTGTTAGTCAAAATCCATTTGTTACCAACATGAAATACAATTGGGGTTGGGGTAAAACATTTAAGACAGGTAGTGATACACTTAAGAATCCAAATATTGTATTTGGAAAAGACACAGGCATTTATTGGATTAAATTGGTTGTTACCACAGATAAAGGTTGTAAAGATTCCTCAATGAAAAAGGTTGTAATTGGTCCTGACATCATTTTCTTTGTACCTGATGCATTTACACCTGATGGTGCTGGACCAAATGAAAACAATACATTCAGACCATATGTTATTAATAACAAAACATATGAAATGTTAATCTTTAATCGTTGGGGTGAGAAAATGTATGAAACAACAGACCTTACAAAAGGATGGGATGGTACTTACAAAGGACAACCTGCACAAGATGGCGTATATGTTTATAAAATGATGATAACGTCACTTGAAGATAAAGTATTCCAATACAATGGAACCTTTACACTAATAAGATAAAATAATTAAAAAATAAAAACTATTTATAAAAAAAACATGAAAAAAATAATATTATCACTCGTTTTAGTTGGTATGGTTGGTTTTATGGGTTGTGAAAAAGACCTTATACCAACTCCAAACCCAACAGTTAATCTTTTGGTAGATGAAGAACCAAACGCTGTAGTAGATTCTATGGGCACACTTATCTTTGATAACCCAATGACATCTGACATAACAACAGTAACTAATGCAACAATAATGGACTACCCTTTGTTTTTGGATTACAACCCATTTACAATGGTTACATCAAGAACTGGTAAAATTGATTCTTGTGTAAAAGGTATTGAAGTTACAAAAAAAGAAAAAGAACTTTTAACTAAAACACATTTAGATAAAGTTGAATGTCAAAAACAAAACAAATTAACAGTTGCAAGAATTAATAGAGAAATTGAAGGTTGGGCAAAAACACAAAAAGAAAATTATTACAAGAATTGGTATATGGTTGAAAAATCAAAATTAGAGTTTGATTTAATACACGGTGTAATAACTGAATCTCAATACAAAGAAAAACTTACAGCTTTAGAAAAAACATGGAAAAGTAAGATGTCCTATTTAAATAATCAGGTAAAAGAGAAAATCAAAACAAGTTTGGATAGAGCAACCGCATGTGGTAAAATAAAAGATTGTGAAAAGGAATATCTAAATAAAGTATTAAATATACTTGGTAAAGAAAGGTATAAGAAATGGATGGAGTGTCACAAACATAACTACAAAAAGAAATAAATAAAAAACCCCTCTTAAAAGGAGGGGTTTTTTTTTATACCATTTTTAATAACATCGTCAATTAATCGGGGAACACTAACGGTGTTATTATCTGACAAAAAATCAAGAGTACTTCCAATGTCACCATCTTCACCTGGTGTTTTGGTTTCTTTAATACCATTTTGAATGGTGTCCTCAACTGCGGATGGTCTATTACCTTTGTGTAATTCTGTTTCTTTAACACCATTTTTAATTACACCCCCAACTCTACCTTTATGGTGATAAACATCATCATGGGTTTCTTTAATTTCATTTTGAATAACATCTTCTACAACACAAGAACCATCAATTTGTAAAGATTTTTCGGTGTGTTTCACCCCATTTTTAATGGCGTCTTCAACATATTTGTTTTTATGATGTGTGGTGTCTATGGTGTATTTCACCCCATTTTGAATGGTGTCTTCAACCGCAGACGGTCTAATTCCTTTATGTAATTCAGTTTCTTTCACCCCATTTTGAATGGCGTCTTCAGCCTCAGTATTCATTGAATCCCCGTTTCTTCGGGTGTGCTTCACCCCATTTTGAATGGCATCCTCAATAGAATCGTCAATAAGAAGGTCACAACCTGAACGAGTTTCTTTCACCCCATTTTGTATGGTTTTATCCACAATTTTCTTACTATTGACCCACTCCTCCATTGGTTTGACTTCTTTCACCCCATTTTGAATAATGTTTTCAGCTCTAGAATCATCGGCACCTTTCCTGTGCCTCAAGTGCTTCACCCCATTTTGAATGGTTTCTTCAACTCCCGACATAAACTTTGTAAACGTTGGTGAGGTGTTTTTTACCCCATTTTGAATGGTGTCTTCAACTTGGTGGGACTCATCGCGGGTATTTGACCCGGTGTAGTTCACCCCAGTTATAATAGTTTCTTCAACCCATTTGGTAATATAGTTTTGATTTTTAACAACATCGAAACCAACCAATTCAAAAATATCTTGGAAAAAATTATAATTGTACCATAGTGTACCGTCCTCGGTTAATTCAATAACCCATTGTTTATCGTTCTCAAAGATAATCCAAGTGGAACCGTTGTGTTTGAAAATGTCAGTACCCTGAACTTTAGAGTCAATAATTTTTTTTAATAATCTATAGATTGATTTGTTCATGTCTGTAAAATCAGAATTACCACAAAAATACTAAAATAATATTGTAATCACAAGTTGTTGTGTAAATAAATTTTGTATATCTTTGTTACTTAACCTAAAACTAATGAACGATGTTTGAAGAAGATTATGATGATGAAGTCACCCCTTCCATTTCTAAAACGAAACCAATCACATTCAGTGACTCTTTAGAGGACGAATGACAAAATGTTGTAGTGTTGAGTATTTATTAAGTAAGTTCTGATAATATGGTGAAGTTAAAACTAAAACCAACAATCAGAACTTCAATCAATAAGAGAACCAAAAATGAGACTATTAATTTCTGAAAGACAATTATTGGAAGTTGCAAATAAAATGTTCCAAGGGGAATTTGATGATTTTGTTTATGGTCAAGAATTTCTTATAGGACAATTAAAGTCCATGATTAAAGAAAGAAAATCTGATTTGGACAAATTAATCCAAAGATTAAAAAAAGAAGAGAAACTAATACCTAAGGTTAGATTCAATGTTGATGATAATAACGGTTTTGCTCAGATAATGTTTTTCAACCCTGAAACCGAAAAAATGGAAAACAAAAACTTTGACCTCGGTAATATTCATTGGTTTGATGACGAGGAGGGATTGCAGACTTGGGGTAAGATGAAAATATTTGACTTTTTAAGAAATAAATTCCCGACCTATTATAATTAACTTGGTATTTATAAATAAATAATATATTTGTTTTTATGAAAAAAAGAGTAATTAGATTAACTGAAACTGATATTAAGAATATTGTCAGAAGAGTTATTTCAGAACAAAATGCCCCCGTAAAAAATGCGGTAAAAGGATATGATGATTTAAAGAATGCTGTTATGGGTCCTGGTACTAACGAAGACAAACTTTTAAATGTGTTTAGTACAATCATAACTAGTAAGGCAGATTTTGATAAGATTAATGCCGAACTACAAAAAAACCCATACCGTGTTGGTCAGTCACAGGCTCGACCTAATGGATATACATCAATTCTTGATGTTTTAAATGGTGAATTAGAATTAGGTGACTATCAAACCGCAAACACACTTAAAAATAGTTTAGCCAAAATTGGTGTTAACCTATCTTTTGAAGGTGTTAAAAATGCAAATCGTCCTCAAGATGGTTTTATCAGTGTGAAACCAGATAGTTTTAAAATTGGTGGTGGTGTACCAAAAGAAGGTGGTACAACTTATAGTATTATTGATACTGTTGGAAGTGTACTTCCGGGTGTTACAAAAAGTTCAGTTTCAGGTGTTGAGGCAGCACTTAAACAATTTCCAAATTCAAGAGTACAATTTATAATTGACCCAAAAACAGGGGCTCAACGATATTTCCAATCTACCATGGACGGTTCAAAAATGACTGGTAGAGGTAATTGGTCAATTCAAAACGGAAAAATGACCTATCAGAAAGATGGTTCATCACCCGCACGTGAGATTGGCGGTGTAAGAGTTGCACCAACTGAAGATGCTGTCAAATCGGGTACAGCATTTGTTGAATCAACAATGTCGGGAGAGTTAGTTAAAAAAATTCAACAAGCTTTAATTTCACAAGGATTCTTAAAAATTACCAAACCAACAAGTTATTTTGGTTCTAAAACAGATGCCGCTATTAAGGCGTTCCAAAAGGCTAAAGGTCTTAAAGTTGATGGTAAAGTAGGTAAAAACACTTATGCTGCGTTATTTAATGCAACAACACCTGAAGCTGATAAACGAGTATCTCAAGAAATCTTGAATATTAAACCAAAAGGATTGGCTAATGTTACACAAGGTATACAAACACCACAACAAATAACAAGACAAGGTAACATACAAACCGCAGATTACACCAGTTAAAATGGACAGAAGATTATTAATAACAGAAGAAGAGAGAAACAACATCAGAAGGATGCAACTACTTGAACAAGTAGGACCTGACCCTGAAATTGTGGAGACTCTTAAAGATATGGGATTTGAAAAACAATTCTGTAAAAATGCTAAAGTTAATCCTATGGGGATTGAATTAAGTTATGAGTATTGTAACAAAGCAAGACCTCAGATTTTGGTGTCCTACCCAAAACCATATGATTCCGCGGAAGTGGTTGACCTAATCAATCAAAAAATTATTGAAATAATTGATAATGTTAGTCCTGAAAAATTGGAATCCGCAATGAAAGGATATTTTGCAAATCAATAAACTTTAAACCCCTCAATAAAGAGGGGTTTTTTATTGTGCAAAATTTAGTATATTATTAATATGGAAGAAGAGATTAAAGGAACAATTTTTATTAAAGATGACAAGTTGGTTTTAAAATACAACAGTGGAGAAACCGAAACATTTGCTTTGTCATATTACCCAAGCTTTCAAGTGGGTTTTAAATTTATTAGACACAAAGGATTACTATACCATAAAAAATAATGGTAGTTAGTGGGTATTTATTATCATACCTATGGAAATTTTAATTTCAGAATCACAATTAAAAGTTCTTATTACAGAATCTAAAGATTTTGTTGGAGAGGCATGTAAAACATTTACAGACTCGTCATCCAACCAATTCTGTAGGTCAGTATATCAAATTTTGGAAAAAATACCCAAAAGGGGTTCTGAATCAAAATGGAATAATTTATTCAGAAGAATTCAAAGAGCATTAAATCTTGTTGAACAAGAAACTGAAGGAGAGTATAAAGTAATTTATAAAAACATTAAAGATTTCCAAGAAATTTATAAACGTAAAGTTTATGATTTAGAAAAACTAATCAACAAGGTATCACCTTCTTGTAGTAGACTCAAAGAAGTTGCGACTAATTCATTGAAAGATTTGCAATCTAAAGGGAAATATATGTTACTCTACAAGAAAGAGACTGAAGATGGTGAGGTATTAAATTA
>Ga0255078_1000388_pt1 | contig 12336 bp, 11 predicted proteins | sample Colum_Atlam_RepA_FD_188462 | JGI IMG/M metagenome (GOLD analysis project Ga0255078, IMG submission 188462) | Freshwater microbial communities from Columbia River, Oregon, United States - Colum_Atlam_RepA_8h | ecosystem: Environmental > Aquatic > Freshwater > River | place: USA: Oregon... | reverse complement strand
CCACTACTATCAACAAATACAACACTATTAAATTTCTACACTAGAGACGGTGGAACAACTGTTTTTGGTGGTTATGCATTTGCTGACCTATTCGTTTAAAAAATAAAAGGGGATTACATGTACGCAGTAGTTGAGAACAATCAAATTAAGAGTATTGGTGATATAACCATACTTTTCCCAAACACATCGTTTCCTTCAACCGAAGAGTACGGTGATTTCCTAACAAAAAACAATTTACATCCAGTAATAACTGATTTAGAATATAATTCTAATACAGAAAAACTAGTTCCATGCGAAGCATATCTTAAGTCTGGAAAAGTTTATAATGTAAAAGTAGAGTCAATCTCGACAGAAGATCAAAAAGATATACTACTAGCCCATATTGACTTTGAACTAATCTCTACAGAAGGACTTGAGACTAAATCAGATTTGTCTGCAAAAGACAAAGAGTCCTGGGTAAAGTATAGAGAAAAGCTTAACCTATTAAAAGAATATTCAAATATATCAGAGATTACCTGGCCAGAAAAGCCTGTAGTCTATGGTGGAACAGAGGGAAATTAATTGTTACCTAATCAGCGTTCAAACTTTCGTAGAGCTAGATTTACAACAGTAGGTCTACGTCTGCACCTAGACGCAGCATTGCCTGGTACAGTAATTAGAGATGGCTCTAACTTTGTTTCAGCATGGAACGATAAGTCAGGCGCAAATCGGCACATGGTTCAAGCAACACAAGCAAATAAACCTTTGTTTCAAACAACGGGTTTAGGTGGATTAGGTGCTCTTCAGTTTGACGGAACAGATGATTTTATGACATTCTCAGATCAGACTTTAGCATATATTGCTGGAAGATCTTTTACAATTTTTTATGTTGCTTCTAAACCAGCAAACAACAATACGTATGTCATTGGCGGAACAAACACTGGAACAAGAACAAATCTTTTTGCTGGAAATCTAACTGCAAATACCCACAGAGTTGGTTTTTATAACGACGAGCAAGGATCTATTGTAACAACGGCACCATCAGGAACAACAGAAATTTACACAATTGTTTACGATTCATCAAATAATCAAAGAACCGTTAGAAGAAATAGAGTTGAAGTTTCTCGTGCAGTATCTGGAGGATCTTTAGCCTCAATGACAGGACAGTCAATAGGAAGATATATTTCATCTTACGGAAACTTTAAAATTGGAGAATTTTTAATTTACGATAGAGCTTTGCAGTTTGCAGAACAAGAAACTGTTGAAAAAGATCTAATATCTAAGTGGTCTATAGTCTAAGGGGGATTTAAAGTATGTCATACGCTCCTATTAGATTTGCAGGGCCCTCACTAGTTCCAGCATCTCCAGCCAAAATTTATACGGCTGTATCAACTATAATTATTAAAGAGTTTACTGTAACAAACTTTAGTGGATCAACCTTACCTTTTAGCCTTTTCTTGCTAGGAGCAAATGGCGATCAAGTTATTAACCTTTACAACATTAACAGATCTAGCTTAGACCCATACACTCTTTATGGAAATGTAAATGTTCCAAACAATACAACATTAAAGCTTGAGCACTCATTAATTTTAAATGCTGGAGAATCAATTGCAGCAGTTACAACAACGCCAAACTGTTTTTCATTAACTATATCTGGTGTTGATCTTTCTGGAACTCTTTCAGGAGGCGGATCAGGTGGAGGAACAACTGGAGCATCTGGAGCAGGATACTCTGACGTAGTTTCTATAACAACTAATCCAGTAACTACTGGATCAAAGGTATTCTATGTTAATAATAGCGGTGCGTATACAGCAGGGCAACGTGTTCGTGTAATTAATCCACTTGCACTAACAACATATGTTGAAGGAACTATTACACAAGTTGTAAAGAATGTCAGCATTACTGTAGCTGTAGATGCAAAAAATGGAACAGGAACTTACTCAGATTGGGTATTTGCCGTAACTGGAAATCCAGGAGTTAATGGAACAGTTGGCGTTAATGGAGCAGCAGGCCCTACAGGCCCTACAGGCCCTACAGGCTCAACAGGATCTACTGGTTTAACTGGTGCAACTGGGCAAGGGCTAACGCTTGAAAATGTAGTTGCTAACGTAGGCGCTTTGCCAGCAACAGCAGCACTTGGCGCAGCCTATATTGTTTCTTCAACGCAAGAAATTTATATTTATAATGGAACCGCATGGCAAAATGGTGGAACATATAAAGGCCCTACAGGTTCTACAGGTCCAACAGGTGCAACAGGCCCTACAGGATCTACTGGTGCCACGGGAGCTGCAGGAAGATCTATTAATATTAAGGGAACAAAGGCAAATGTTGCTGCACTACCTTCTTCAGGAAACTCTTCAGGAGACTCATGGATTGTATTAACAGACTTACATCTTTATGTTTGGGATGGATCTGTTTGGCTTGATGCTGGTCAATTCCAAGGACCAACAGGTGCAACAGGACCAGCTACAATTGCAGTTGGAACCGTATCTTCAACAGGACCATCAGGAACAACTACTGTAACAAACTCAGGAACTGGTACAGCAGGAGTCTTTGACTTTGTTTTACAACAAGGTCCAACAGGAGTCACAGGACCAACTGGAAACGCTGCAACAATAGCAATCGGAACAATAACTTCAACAGGTCCAACTGGAGTACCTTCTGTTACAAATGTCGGAACACCAACTGCAGCATTACTTGATTTTATTTTAAAACAAGGAATAACAGGTCCAACAGGACCAGCAGGACCAACAACAATAACTTTAGGAACAATAACAGCAACAGGACCAGCAGGTTCTCCATTAATTACAAACTCTGGAACATCTACAGATCTTGTTTTAAACTTTACTCTTAAGCAAGGTCCAACAGGAGAAGCAGGACCAACAGGAGCCACAGGAGCCACAGGCGTCACAGGCGTCACAGGCCCAACTGGTGTAGGTATAACTGGAGCAACAGGTACGGCTGGAGCACCTGGCACTGGAGTTTCAATACTTGGATCTTATGCTACACTTGCAGAATTACAAGCAGCACAACCTACGGGGCAAACAGGCAATGCCTACTTGGTTGCTGGAGAACTTTATGTTTGGACAGGATCTTCTTGGACAAATGTTGGAAACATTAAGGGCCCAACTGGCTCAACTGGCTCAACAGGACCTACTGGTGGTACTGGCGCAACAGGCGCAACAGGATCAACTGGAGCCACAGGCGCAAATGGATCAAGCATTCAAGGAGCAACAGGACCGACAGGTGTATCTGGACCAACAGGTCCAACGGGAGCCACAGGCGCAACAGGTTTTGGCTCAACAGGTGCAACAGGACCAACAGGAGCAGACGGACCTGCAGGTGGCCCAACAGGACCAACAGGTCCAACGGGAATAAGTATTACCGCTAATTATGTTATTACAAGCCCACTAGGCGGTAGCTATAGCGTAGATGGAACTTCAGGAAATCCAACATTAACCTTATTAAGAGGAAGCACATACGTGTTTACAGTGTTTGCTTCAGGACATCCATTTTGGCTACAAACAACATCGGGAGCCTACAACTCTGCAAATACATACGGCACTGGTGTAACAAATGGCGGAGAAGATGTGGGCGGTATTACATTTACCGTTCCAGCAAATGCACCAAATAACTTATATTACATTTGCCAATTCCATCCAAGCATGAACGGAATCATTAACATAATCGGTTAATGTTTATAACTAAAGCAGGGAAATAAATGAAAATAGCAGTATATACAATTGCTTTAAATGAAGAGCAGTTTGTTAAACGTTGGTATGAATCTGCAAAAGATGCTGACTATTTGTTAATTGCCGATACAGGGTCTACAGATAAAACAATAGAAATAGCCGAATCCCTTGGAATAAATGTATTTAAAATATCAGTTAACCCATGGAGATTTGATGATGCTCGTAATGCATCGCTTGCTTTACTTCCCGACGATATTGATTACTGTATATCTTTAGATATGGACGAAGTTCTTTCTGAAGGCTGGAGAAAAGAAATGGAGTCCTTGGAAGGCTCTAATGTAACCAGACCAATACATACACTTGTTACTCATATATCTGAGATTGGACAAGAAGGAACAGAATTTGATGCATTAAGAATGCATGCAAGACACGGACATAGATGGAAGTTTCCAATTCATGAATCTGTTTCATTTTACGGTATAGAAGAATTAAGAAAAAAGATTGATGTAAAAATATATCATCTTCCAGATAACAACAAGTCTAGAGGGCAATACCTTGCTCTTTTAGAAATGGCAGCAAAAGAAGATCCGCTAAGCGATAGATGTGCACATTACTATGCTCGTGAATTATTTTATTACGGTAGATACGAAGAGTCAGCGGCAGAATTTAAAAGACACCTATCTTTAGATTCCGCTTTCTGGAAGCCAGAGAGATGTGAGTCAATGAGGTATATTGCTAAATGCGAACCTCAAGCCAAGGAGTACTGGCTAAGGGCGGCAATTTCAGAATGCCCAGAAAGAAGGGAACCCATTGTAGACCTAGCTCAATATTTTTATGAAGAAAAAGATTGGCATAAAGTAAAAGAGTATTCAGAACTTGCTTTAAACATAAAAGAAAAATATCTAGGATATTTTTGTGAGTCAGAGGCATGGGGATGGAAACCTCATGATCTACTAGCCCTTGCAAACTACAATCTAGGAGACTTTGAAGAGGCTTCAAAGCATGGAGAGATAGCTGTTTCTTTATGTGAAGACCAAAGACTACACGACAATCTTGCTTATTATCACGATGCTCAGAATCTTAAAAGTGGTATAATTTAAAAATGCCTAGTAATTTAACTCCTAAAGAATTCAGATATCCAACACTGGATATGTCTCCTGACATTCCTAGAGACTTGGGTTATCTAGCACAAGACATAGATGATTATTTAACAGCAAACCCAGGAGCAACAGGACCTACTGGCCCAACAGGCCCAACAGGTGCAACAGGTTCTACTGGTGCAAACAGCACAGTCGCAGGCCCAACTGGACCAACAGGTGCAACAGGTTCTACTGGTGCAAACAGCACAGTTGCAGGTCCTACAGGACCAACAGGTGCAACTGGTGCAACAGGATCAACAGGTGCAAACAGCACAGTCCCAGGCCCAACTGGCCCAACAGGTGCAACAGGTGCAACAGGAGTAGGCGCAACAGGCGCAACAGGAGCCACTGGTCAAGCGGGAACTGGAATTGATATTCTAGGAACTTTTGCTTCTTTAGCTTTATTGCAATCAACTCATCCAACAGGAAATCCTGGAGACGGTTACATGGTGCAAGGCAATTTGCATGTATGGGATAATGTAAATAGCGAATGGGATAATGCAGGACCAATTTCGGGACCAACAGGTTCTACGGGACCAACAGGTTCTACGGGACCAACTGGATCGACTGGGGCAGATAGCACAGTAGTAGGCCCAACAGGACCAACAGGTGCAACTGGTGCAACAGGATCAACAGGTGCAAACAGCACAGTCCCAGGTCCAACAGGACCAACAGGTGCAACAGGAGTCACAGGCGTAACTGGCTCAACAGGTTCTCAAGCAACTTTCTCTTTAACTTCTTCAACTCCACCACTTAATCCAGTATCTGGACAAGCTTGGTTTAATACTGATAACGGAAAAAGTTATACATACTACGATTTATTTTGGGTAGAAACTGGTTCTTCTTTATCAGGCCCAACAGGTGCTACAGGTTCTACAGGAGCCACAGGCGTAACTGGTGCAACAGGAACTCAAGGAGTTGCTGTAAACTTAAAGCCTTCAGTAGCAACAGTACCTTCTTTGCCATCTACAGGCAACACTTTAAATGATGGAAGAATTGTTGAACTAGACGGAGACCTTTATATTTGGGATGGATCTTCATGGAGTTCAGTTGGACAAATAGTAGGACCTACAGGTTCTACGGGTGCAACGGGGTCCACAGGCGCAACAGGTCCTACAGGACCAACAGGCTCAACGGGCCCAACAGGCGCTGACAGCACAGTAGCAGGTCCAACAGGCGCAACAGGTGCAAACAGCACAGTTGCAGGTCCTACAGGACCAACAGGTGCAACAGGTGCAACAGGAGTAGGCGCAACAGGCGCAACAGGTGCGACAGGCGCAACAGGAGCTACAGGAGCAGACAGTATAGTCGCTGGCCCAACAGGACCAACAGGTGCGACAGGCGCAACAGGAGCCACAGGCCTTCCAGGCGCAGGCGGAGGAAAAATAAATCAAGTTGTTAGTGCTACAACATCAAATACTACATCTTCAACAGGTGGAGCAGGATATGTAGATGTTAGCGGATTATCTGTAACAATTACCCCAACACTTTCAACAAGTAAAATTCTTGTAATGACATCATTTTTAATTTTAGGCTCTGGTCCATCATATCAATCTGGTTTGGTTCAACTTGTAAAAAATGCTACATCATTAACTTCAGCAGTACTAGGTACTTATTATCCAAATGGTGGGGGAGTTAATACTGGAAACTATGCTCAATATTCAATTCAGTATATAGATTCTCCAGCAACTACAAGTGCAACAACTTATAAAATTCAGATTAACAATGTCCTTAGCGCAAATAACTGGGGTGCTAATCCAAGTGGAAACCCAATTCAAATTATAGCAATGGAGATACTAGCATGAAAAACTTTAACGCAATACTTTATTTATATCCAGATGCTGTATTTAGTATGGTAAATGATGACATATCTATGATAACTTGGGTGGGTCAAGAATATCCAACTCCAACTGCAAAGCAGTTAAGCGATGCAATTAAAGCAATAGAAGATAAAGAAGCACAAGATATTTTAGATAAAGAAGAAGCAAAAAATTCAGCTCTTAGTAAGTTGCAGGCGTTAGGCTTAACAGAAGCCGAAGCTAAAGCGATTGCGGGAGTATAGGAGATATCATGCCAATAGACTTTCCAAATAGCCCCTCATTAAATCAATTATTTACAAGTAGCCAGAACACTTGGATATGGGATGGCACAGCATGGACTCTACAAAGACTTACTACAGGCGCAACAGGAGCTACAGGCGCAACAGGCGCAACAGGCGCAACAGGCGCTGACAGCACAATTGTTGGCCCAACAGGAGCCACAGGCGCAACAGGTGCTACGGGTTCTACAGGCGCTAACAGCACAGTCCCAGGCCCAACAGGAGCCACAGGCAGCACAGGAGCCACAGGCAGCACAGGAGCCACAGGAGACACAGGTTCCTCTGGCGGAATAACACTATCCGTTACATCCCCTGCGGGAGGATCTTACACAATAAATGGTGCAACTAATCCAACTCTATCTTTTATTCGAGGTCACAGATATATAATTAATGTTAATGCTGTGGGGCATCCGTTTTGGATTCAAACATCTTCAGGTGCATATAATGCAGGAAATATTTTTAGCACGGGCGTAACAAACGGTGGAACAGCTAACGGAACAATTATATTTGAAGTTCCTTTTAATGCACCTCAACTTTATTATGTTTGCGAATACCACCCATCAATGGCAGGATCTATTACAGTATCTAGCCTAGGCCCAACAGGCGCAACTGGCGCTACAGGTGCCACAGGTGCAGACAGCACAGTTGTTGGACCTACAGGTCCCACAGGCGCAACAGGCGCTAACAGCACAGTGCCAGGACCTACAGGTCCTACAGGGGAAACTTTTCCTTCACAATCTGGTAACTCTGGAAAATTCCTAAGCACAAATGGTACTTCAACTTTATGGAATACGGTTGCACAATATTCTTTACCAGCACAGTCTGGAAACTCTGGAAAATTTCTAACTACAAATGGAACGGCAGAGTCATGGGCAACTGTAGCAACTACAGCATATTCAAACGGAACAAATACTGCAAACTCAAATAAAATATTCTATAACACAACTGGAACGCCACCAACTGGCACTGCAGCTGGCGATTTATATATTTTCTACTAGGATAACATATGACTATAAAAGCATATGATGGAACTACATGGCAAAATCAAAAATCATTAAAAATATATAATGGTTCAGCATGGGCAACCGCAAAGCAAGCTTGGATTTATAATGGGACAAGTTGGCTAATAAACTACCCAGAATTTCCATCCTCTTCTTCAAATCCATCTATAACAGTATCATCAGGACTTAACGGTAGACTTGGTTGTACATATAGCGCATCTGTAGGCTCATGGGATTCAAATGATGCATATGTTCCAACATCATATACATATCAGTGGACTAGGGCAGGTTCAGACATCTCTGGAGCGACATCTTCTACATATACGACTGTTGCAGCAGATGCAGAATCAGTGATTGGAGTTAAAGTACGAGCTACTAATCAAAGAGGTAACACAACAACTTCTTCTACTACTGGAACCCAAATGCTCCCACACGTCACATCATTAACAGGTTCAAATACAACACAGTCAGTTTCTACACCAACAGTCTCATTTACCCCAAATGGTTTAAGCTACAGCGGATCCTGGAACTCTATATCAAATGCAACCACATATGAAACTACATCGGGAGGATCTGCAGGGTCGCCAAGTGTTAATATTGGAGCACGAACATTTAGCGGTACAGGAACTGCAGGTAACGCATCATTTTCAGTAAGAGCAGTAAATACAACTAGGGTAATATCTTTAAGTTGGCCATCAGCAATTGGTGCAGTATCTTATGATCTTTACGTTAACGGTACTTTTTTTGGAAATGTGGGTAACGTAACAAGTTATGCTTATAATCCTCCCGACGATAATGCTAGAAATTTTACTATATACCCTAGATCATCAACTACTCAAGGATACGGATCATCAGTGACATCTACCATAGCGGCTGCAGCAACACGAAGCGATTATGGAACGGGCAGCGGAAACCTTGTTCAACCTAACGCAACATCCCCTACATCGGCTACTGGAAGTGCAACTACTTCAAACTTATCTGTATCTTGGAGCGGAGCAACAAATGCAACTAAGTACAGAGTGTATTGGACTACCGCATCTTCAATTTCTTTAGACCCCGCTGTGTCCTATGATTCACCAGAATGGACAGGAACTGCTGCAAGCTATAGTATTTCAGGTAGCGAAGGAAACACATACTATTTTTATATATCTGCTTCAGGTGACAACAATGTTTGGACCCCTTATGGGACATACAAAACATCAGCTGCAATTGCATACACTGCGCCAGGAACACCATCCCCATCTACAAGCAGCATTACTCACAACTCATTTAGTATTTCATGGACCGCAATATCGGGAGCGGCTTCTTATTCTGTAAAAGTTGGAACATCTTCTGGGGGATCAAATATAGTTAATACAACAACAACTAATACCTCATATCCTGTATCAAGTTTATCTGCAAGCACACCATACTATGTAACAATTGCTGCAAATAAAACAGGATATGGCTATGGAGGTGACGGAACTGCAACAGCAACTACAACAGCAGCGCCCCCTTCAGTTGGTGTGCCAAGTGTTCAGTTTGAAAGAACTTCAACTCAAATAAAATGGGGTATTGATAACCCATCATTTAGCGGTGCGTTCACACCATTCGGAATTGAGTGGGAAGTTAGAACAGCTCAAGGAGGCGGAACTGCAATTGCTAACAGTACAATAAACTATACAACATCTATGACAAGGGGTCCAGTAAATGGATATAGCTGGAATTATTGGGTTAGATCAACAACAGATTTGCCATACAGCGCCAGCGCAAGATATATGAGATGCAGACTTTATGGGCAGAATGACAATACTTTTGCAATATTTGACGGCCCCTGGTCTAGTTGGATATAATGAGAGTATATGATATGATAACAAAAGAAGAAAAAGTTTTTATTTTAAATCAGTATATAAAAGAACTTAATTGTAACAAATATACTAGCACAAATAAAATTACTCCTGAATCAACTCAGGAGGATATTGCTGAAGTAAATCTCAGCATAGAGTCGATAGATCAAAAGATTCAAGCCGTTGAATCCGAAAAAACAAAAATAGAAGAAGGAGAATAAAATGCCAACATACACAGTTCTAACAAATGATGAGAAAGCAGCAATTGCTCAAGCAGAAATTAGAAACCTAGAGTATCAGATGTATACCCTTGAAGTAAGACTTATTGCTGAAAATGCAAAGTCTGATCCAGACGATACAACTGTTGCAACTTTAACTACACTTATTGCTGAAAAGCAAACACAAATAGCAGCACTTTAATTAAAACAGGAGGATGGAATGTCATATAAAAACATAGTCTTAAACGACTTTCCAAACTCATTTTATTTATTAGATGAAGTAGAGTCTGGGCAAATAGCAGACTACACCGAGCTGTTGTCCCAGTTTGCTACATATCAAGATTTGAAAGATAGCGGATTAGTTTATGCACAGATAGGTGGAATCTCTGTTTACGACTACTCTGGAAGCTTAAATAATGGATCTGCTTCTTCGACATCTTTAAGGCAAATAATGCCCTTGGTGGCGGGAGGAATAAGAGGAACAGAAATGTTGCCACTTACTGAAATTACCTATAGCCCAAAAGGAATAGCAAACAAAAATTATAAAGACAACACCTTTTCAATAGAGGCCTGGGCCGTGCTTCCAGCCTATAATACTACTGCCACAATAGTAGGAGATTCAATTACAAACACTGGGATATTCTATGAAAATGGAAATATTATATTTAAAGTTGGCACTAATAAAGCAGAGCATACAGTATCTAATTCCGAAGCAATTCATATAGTAGGCATATTTCAGAGCAGCCTTTTGTCCCTGTATGTAAATGGCTTACTGGTAGATACTGCGTCCATGGACAACTATAAATTTTCTAATGACATTGAAACATTTAAGAGTGGTCCTTCTACAGGAAAATTTGTAATAGACTCAGTAGGATTTTATAGATATGCTCTTTCGCCTTCTCAGATTTTAAGTCATTATAATGAAGGGGTAAAAGAGGTTAACGTTTCTCAGATAGTTTCCATAGACAATGGCTATTTGTTTAGTATGAACACCGAGTCGATGCAACGTAAATTTTCATACACCTATCCTGTATCAAAATTATGGGGCGAACTAAATATTAATGGTCAATATTTATCTACCGATCAGTCCTATGTATATATACCAGAAGCAGTAGGTTCCAAATCTTTTTCTTTTACAGATCATTTTATTGTGCCAAACTACCTAGGAATTACTAGCTCACAGGTACACTGGGAAAATGACGTAAAAGGAATTTTAGTAGAGGCAAGCATAGACAACATAACATGGAGAACTTGCACAAATGGATCGCCATTGCCATACTTTAATAAAAACGATAATCAAATTTCAGATATTATTTATCTAAAGGTAACTCTATCATCTGACGATGCCACCAGATATCTACCTATTTTAAAATCTCTAGACATTGCTTTTTACGGTTCAAAGAATTTCTACAGCGACAATTCGGGATACTACATATCTTCAAATTATGACTACTCTTTGCCTAAAACAAATAGCAAGACGTTGTCTTACAATAAAAACAATGGGCTTACTATGTATGACGGACACGGCTTTTCTTTAAATAACGTCCCAGCAATTTCAACAGTAGAGGTTATATTTACTCCCCAGTACGACGACAACGTTTTAGTAAGCGGATTAGCCAGTCGGTATGAATGGAATAATGCGGGGGTTATAACAAAAGCAGGAATATCCTCAATCTATGTAAATGGTATAAATAGGACATCCGCAGTAAACGTATGGGACTTCATGGCTGTAAATACGCCTCACCATATAATCATTGAATTTACATCGGCAGACAGCAATCTTAAGTTTAATCAAAATCAAAATGACTCCAAGTCTGGATCTGGGCATATGTATAACAATCTTGCCGTATATGAAAATGCATTGCCGCTATCTTCTAAGCTTAATCACTACTTGCTATATACGGGAAATATCGTAAATCAAATAAATGACACCGCTTTTGGAATTGAAGAGTCCGCCCTAGGTGAAGATTTGACCCCGTTCTTTATAACTGTGGTAGAGCCAGAGTCAGTTAGCCTATAATTTTGTCCATCTCTTGTGCAAACTCTAGACTTTAGCACAGAATAATGGTATGATTTATGTCTATGGATATTAATAAGGCTAAATATAACATTAATGAAGAAGAATCGATCCTAGGCATATACGTCTGGGAGATGCCTGACGGTAGATGGATTGGAGACGACGATGGGAACTTTCTTTCAATCACGTCCAAAAAAGGAAATAGACCCAACATCGATGCTTTGGCTAGAGAGGTTCGCTCATTCGGTATACATCAAGGCGGGCCTAAATTTCTTTCAGCAAGACGTAAAATTGATGACGAAGAGTTCGAGTATCAAAAGCAAAGACTCAATTGGGGATTAGTTCCAGATCCATATGATATCGGAA
>Ga0255078_1000383_pt1 | contig 12404 bp, 11 predicted proteins | sample Colum_Atlam_RepA_FD_188462 | JGI IMG/M metagenome (GOLD analysis project Ga0255078, IMG submission 188462) | Freshwater microbial communities from Columbia River, Oregon, United States - Colum_Atlam_RepA_8h | ecosystem: Environmental > Aquatic > Freshwater > River | place: USA: Oregon... | reverse complement strand
GGCTGATGATGCCAACCACTCCTTTGGGCTGGGCTTGAATCCAGGCTTTTGATGGTTTTAGGTGCATTGGCATAGAAATGTCGCGCATTTTCATCCAAGACTTGAGATGTTTGATCGCGTATTTCGCTGCCTGACGCACCATGGCCAATTCAGTTAAGCGCGTTTCAACTGAGTGGCGATTGCCAAAGTCAGCATGAACCACTTTGCACAAGTTGTCTTCATATTTATCAATCATTGCCACCACGCGCTCAATTCTTTCTTTGCGTTCAGCAAAGCTGGGTGATGGTTCATGCGCAAAGGCTTGCTGCAAATCTTCAAGTTGTAATTGGAGGGCGTTCATTTGGTAGTGGAGAAAAGTGAATAGCAGAAGTATATGGGGAATTGCTGGAACAAAGAATCAGGGATTTGACTAATACGGGCTAGCTGAATGCCCTTGCTCTAAGCAGATTAATGCTCAGAGGATTAAGATGACATCATTGATATAGGGGATGAGCATCATGAATCAACAAGCGACATTGGGTGGTGGGTGTTTTTGGTGTCTGGAAGCCGTTTATCAACATGTGAAGGGGGTACATCGTGTTGAGTCTGGTTATGCCGGTGGTAAGGCTTCTGATGCCAACTACGATGCTGTCTGCAGTGGAAGAACCGATCATGCAGAAGTGGTTCGTTTGGAATTTGATTCTTCTGTGATCAGTTTCAAGCAATTGCTGGAGATTTTTTATGCTATTCATGATCCAACGACGCTTAATCGCCAGGGTAATGATGTGGGCTCACAATATCGCTCAGTGATTTTTACTCATGATGAGAGTCAAAAGACCGCTGCTATGGAATTGGTCAAGCAATTAGATGAATCTGGAATTTTTGGCAATAAGATTGTCACTGAAATTTCAGATTTGCCAAACTACTATCCGGCGGAAGAGTATCACCAGAATTATTTCAACTTACATCCTGATCAGGGTTATTGCGCTTTTGTGGTCAGCCCTAAAGTGTCTAAATTCAGAGATCAATTCAAAGATCTTTTGATGTAAATCAACTGAAGTGATTACGGAGCAAGACGATCAATTTTCCAGGTGTTTTGCTCAAGTGTGTAACGAATTCTGTCATGTAAGCGTGAAGGTCTGCCTTGCCAAAACTCTGCAGCCTCAGGCTTGACCCGAAAGCCTCCCCAGTGTGGTGGGCGAGGTGGATTAAGAGCAAACTTAAGAGCGTACTCTGCCGCTTTGGCAACCAATTCACCTCTTCCAGAAATCACTTTGCTTTGTGGTGAAGCCCAGGCGCCAATTCTTGAGTCCAATGGTCTTGAGTGAAAGTACTCATCACTTTCTTTTTCAGAAATCTTTTCAACGCTGCCTTCAATTCGAATCTGTCTTTCTAGCTCTGGCCAAAAGAACAAAAGGGCTGCGTGAGGATTAGCCAATAAAGCTTGGCCTTTGCGACTCTCATAATTGGTGAAAAAAACAAAGCCTTCTTGAGTCACTTCTTTGATTAAAACCACGCGCGCACTGGGTTTGCCATTTTCATCAACCGATGCTACTGTCATAGCATTGGGTTCAGGTAATTCTGCATGTTGAGCTTGATCAAACCAAATCTTGAATTGATCAACGGGGTTGGCTTGAACATCCTCTTCAGAGAGGCTGCCTTTCATGTAGGATTTTCTGAGATCAGCTAGCTTTGTCATAACAGAAGTATATATAGTCTTGAGTGGCTCTGCTTGATTAGCTTTGAATAAAAAGGAATCGATTGATGACGATTGAAGTGCCAAAAGAGGTGACCCCATCAAGAAGCTTGGTCATGAATTTGCGTCAGCAGTTGATGCAAGTGATCCCCTTTTCTGAGATGAAGCCTGAGCACGTTGATTTTTTCATCAAGTCAGCCAAAGAACATTATTTTGCTCCAGAGGAAGTCATTCTTGAGCCTGCTCATGGAGAAGTGAAACAGTTATTTTTTATTCGTCAGGGCAGCGTTATTTCAAGACGAGGTATGGCGAATGAGGCGGGTGGAGCGCATGAGATTGAGGCGGGTGAATTATTCCCCGTCAGTGCGGCGGTTGCTGGCCGATCTGTGACTGCCACCTATGCAGCTTCGGGCGATTGTTTTTGTCTGAGAATTTCAGTCGAGACCATGAAGGAGTTGGCTAACTTATCTAGTCCGTTTGCAGATTACCTGAGTTTACGTATCTTGAAATTCCTTGAGCAATCTCGACAAGTTCTTCAAAGAACGTATGCCTCACAAATCTTTTCCGAACAATCCTTGGAGACCCCTCTTGGGCAATTACCAAGGAAGAAGCCTTTATTTGTTTCGCCAGAGACTCCGATTAAAGATGCTTTGACTCAAATGCATGAACGTCGCGTTGGTTCAATTTTGGTGAGTAATCAACAGGATGGTTTATTGGGTATTTTGACGCGCTACGACATCTTGGGGCGCGTGACCATTCCTCAAATGAGTCTTGATACGCCGATCAAAGATGTGATGACGACGGGCGTTAAAGCTCTGACCATCACACATACCGCACAAGATGCTGCTTTGATGATGTCCAAGTTTGGTATTCGTCATGTGCCTGTGGTCGATGGTAAGGAGATTGTGAACATCATCTCTGAGCGAGATCTGTTTGCTACCCAACGTCTGTCCTTGAAAAACATCAGTACCTCTATACGATCAGCCTCAGATTTATCGGACATGATTGTATGTGCCAAAGACATCAGAAAGTTCGCGAAAAATTTGATTGGCCAAGGTGTTCAAGCAAGACAGCTGACGACCTTGATCAGTTATTTGAATGATGTTGTTTGTGAAAGATTGGTTGAGCTCAATGCCAAAAAGCATGGCTTGGATTTGAAAGAGTTTGCCTGGATTGCTTTAGGGTCCGAGGGACGCTCTGAGCAAACCATTGCCACTGATCAAGACAATGCCTTGGTGTTTTCTGGGCAAGCCAGCGATGCAGTCAGAGATAAGTATTTGAAATTCGCCTTGGATGTGAATCAAGCCCTGGATGCTTGTGGCTATCCTTTGTGTAAAGGAAATGTGATGGCAAGCAATCCAAAGATTTGCTTGAGTGAGACTGAATGGTTGGAGCGATTCTCACAATGGATTGAGCACGGCACACCTGAAGATCTGTTAAATGCAAGTATCTATTTTGATTTCCGCTTGGTAGCCGGCAATCCTGATTTGCTGGTGGCAATGAAAAACACCGTGATGCAAAAAGCCAAAGCCATTCCGAGATTCATCAAGTTGCTGGCTGAAAACTCATTGAACATGAGAGTGCCCATCAGTTGGCATGGCGGCATTGACACCATCAAGCTCGAAGACAAGGAGTGCATTGATTTAAAGCTTCATGGCACTGCTATTTTGGTTGATGCTGCACGCATCTACTCCTTAGCCCATGGCATTGGAGATACCAACACCAGAGATCGATTGATTGCAGTGGGTCTTGCCCTTGATATTCCAGAGCGTGAATATTTGGCTTGGGTATCTGCTTTTGAGTTTTTGCAAATGTTGCGTTTATCGGTGCAAATTGATTCGCATGCGATTGGTGGAAATTTCAATGCACTTGAGTTGAGCAGCTTGAACAACATTGATCGCAGAATTCTCAAGGAGTCTCTGAGAGCTACCAGAGATTTGCAGCAGCGCATTGAATTAGATTACGGCCGTTAAGATGTTTTGGTTAAAACGCTTATTTGGGCAGGCTCCTGTCATTAATCAAAATCGCTGGGTTGTTTTAGACGTTGAAACCAGCGGTTTAGACCCAAGGCAAGATCGCTTATTGGCGATTGCCGCTGTGTGCATTCATGTGAATGATGATCAAAGCTTAAAAATAGATATTTTTGATAGTTTTGAAGCTGTCCTGAAACAAGATTTAGCTTCAGATAAAGACAATATTTTGTTGCATGGCATTGGTGCTCAGGCGCAAATGATGGGGGAGGACCCTCAACAGGTATTGCGAAATTTCGAGCAATGGGTGGGGGATGCTCCTTTATTGGCTTTTCATGCAGCTTTTGATGAATCCATGATTCAAAGAGCCTACCAATATCAGCTCGACGTTGAGCCACTGGTGTCAGCTTCCTATCCAGAAGTGAAGGCCAGATCCCTGGATCAATGGATGGGACATTTGGGAATTGAGTGTGCAGTGCGTCATCAAGCAGCTGCAGATACCTTTGCTACGGCTGAATTAATGCTACAAATTTGGCCCAGACTTAAGCCACTAGCGCCAACGATTGATTTAATGGAAAGATTGGCCCGAGAGTCGCGCTGGTTACCTCGAAATTGAGAATATATACCTTATTTTCCTTAGGGGAAATAGTGCAGTAATTACTTGATTTATATAGATAAATAAATAGGGTAATTACTTATTTTCGAATCGCCTAAAAAAATTCATAGTTCGTGTGATGTAAGAAATCCCCAAATTCGGGGTTTAAACCTTGAGGTAAGAATTTGATTCAGTTTTTGAATGTGTTGCAGTTGGTTTTGTATATCGGCGGTTTGGCTTTAGTGGGTCAAGCAATTCTGTATGCGATTGTTGGTAACAAGAGAGAAACCAATATGTTTTATCAATTGTTTGTGGTCTTGAATAAACCTTGGACAGCGATTGCCAAGTTAATTTCTCCAAAAATGGTTGCAGAGCGACATATTCCAGTGGTGGCTTTTTGTGTTGTTTCAGTTTTGTATATCGCAGTGACTCTTGCAAAAATTGAGCACTGCGTATCGATAGGGATGGTTGGTTGCAGATGATGAAAATTGATCTTAAATGGCAGTTGCATAAGTGGCGAGCAATCACATTCATTGTGCTTGGTCGCAAGGCTTGGGCGATTGAAACATTGGAAGACATGTTGGCTGACTACCCAAACGATGCTTATGCATTAGGTAGTTTGGCTCATCTTTACGCAGAGGCAGGCGATAAGCAAGCCTCCGTCGATATGTATAAAAAATTAGTGGCCAAGCCAGATGCACCTGCATTTGCTTGGTACAACCTTGGTTATCTCCAAGAAGAATTAAAGCAAATTGCTGATGCTGAATTCAGCTTCCGTCGTGCTCTTGAATTAAACGAGAAATTAGATCAAGCCTGGTACGGTTTGGGTCTAACCTTGATTCAACAGCAGCGCTTTGAAGAGGCGATTAAAGCCCTCAAGCGCAATACCCAATTGCAGCCTATGAGCCCTTACGCTTGGTATCAGTTAGCGCGGGTTCATATGGATCGTCAGCAACCTGAAGAGGCGGTGAAGATCATTCGTCACCTCAAAGGGTTTGAGCCTAAATTTGCCGCTCAATTAGAGCGGGAAACTGGGCTTGAAGTGAAAGCTTCTTGACAAATCGCGGTTCGGTTGCAAGCCAGAGGTGAAATTCTGGTGGATCGCAAAGGGTTCCGGGGAAACCTGGTTTTAAAGTAACAACGAGGAGAAACTGTTATGCAATTAACGGAATCGCATCGCCAGTATTGGGCAAAAAACCTAAGAATCACGGCAATTTTGTTGGGTCTTTGGTTTGTTGTCACTTACGTGGTCGCTTTCATGGCTCGTGACCTAAACTTTTCATTCTTTGGCTGGCCTTTCAGCTTCTGGATGGGAGCGCAAGGATCATTGATCGCTTACGTTTTAATCATTGTCTACTATGCTCATTACATGAACAATTTAGACAAAGAGCACGGTTGTGCTGAAGAAGAGGAGGACTAATCATGGCTGGAATGTCTCCTGATAGCGGTAGCGCGTTCAGTGGTGGCGGTTCAAACGCTGCTTTTAAAAAACAACTTAACAAGGTTTACGCCTGGTACGTTGGTGGTTTCATTTCATTTGTCGTGGTTCTTGCAATCGCAGAACAAATGGGATTGACTCGCCAATACATCGGTTACGCCTTCCTCGCAGCAACAGTATTACTCTATGCCGGTATCGGTTTTATGAGTCGTACAAACGATGCTGCTGAGTACTATGTGGCTGGTCGACGTGTTCCTGCTATGTATAACGGTATGGCGACAGGTGCTGACTGGATGTCTGCAGCTTCCTTTATCGGTATGGCTGGTACTCTTTACTTGACAGGTTACAGCGGTCTTGCCTTCATCATGGGTTGGACAGGCGGTTACTGTTTGGTTGCCTTGTTCCTTGCACCATATCTACGTAAGTTTGGTCAGTTCACAATCCCTGACTTCTTAGGTGCTCGTTATGATGGTAACTTGCCGCGTTTCCTAGGTGTAGTTGCTGCGATCTTGTGTTCGTTTGTTTACGTTGTTGCCCAGATCTACGGTGTAGGTTTGATCACAACACGTTTGACAGGCGTTTCATTTGAGCTTGGCATCTTCTTGGGCTTGGCTGGTATCTTGGTTTGCTCATTCTTGGGTGGTATGAAAGCTGTTACTTGGACTCAAGTGGCTCAGTACATCATCTTGATCATTGCTTACATGATTCCGGTGGTTTGGTTGTCAGTGAAACAAACTGGTTTCCCAATCCCACAAATCGTTTACGGCTACCAGCTTGAAAAAGTGACAGCTCGTGAAGCAGAATTGATCAAGGATCCAAAAGAGCTAGAAGTTATTGCAAAGAGCGTGCAGATGCTTTAGGTGAAAAACTTAAAGATATCCCAACAGCTCTAGCTGCTGATAAAGCTGCTGCTGAGAAGAAAGTGGCTGATCTAAAAGCTGCTAACGCTCCTGCTGCTGAATTGGCTGCTGCTGAGAAAGCATTGGCTGCTGTTCCAAAAGACGCAGCTGCTGCTAAGGCAGATTGGACTAAAGCAAAAGCTGCAAACGAAGCAAGAGCTAAGCCTTTGGCTGGCATGCCTCGTCACGCAGCGCAGTACTCTGGTGATCCAAATGGCGATGAAAAGGCAAAAACTGCTTACGACACATCACGTCGTAACTTCTTGGCTTTGATTTTCTGTTTGATGGTTGGTACAGCTGCATTGCCACACATTTTGATGCGTTTCTACACAACACCATCTGTGAAAGAAGCTCGTGAATCTGTGTCATGGTCATTGTTCTTCATCTTCTTGTTGTACTTCACAGCTCCTGCGTTAGCAGTGCTTGTTAAGTATGAAGTGTTCAACGTTCTCGTTGGAACACCATTCGATAAGCTACCAGCATGGATTTCAAGCTGGGCAGCGGTTGATCCAACTTTGTTGTCAGTAGCTGACATTAACAAAGACGGTATCTTCCAATTGGGTGAGATGAGAATCGGTGGCGACATCATCGTGTTAGCAACTCCAGAAATCGGTGGCTTGCCATACGTTATTTCAGGCATGGTTGCTGCGGGTGGTTTGGCTGCTGCGTTGTCTACAGCTGACGGCTTGTTGTTGACGATTGCTAACGCTTTGTCTCATGACTTGTACTACAAGATGATCGATCCAAATGCTTCAACAGGTCGTCGTGTGGCAATTTCTAAGGCATTGTTGTTGGTGGTTGCTCTAGCTGCTGCTTATGTAGCTGCTCAGAAACCAGCTGACATCTTGTTCTTGGTTGGTGCTGCGTTCTCATTCGCTGCAGCTGCTTTCTTCCCAGTTTTAGTATTGGGTATCTTCTGGAAGCGTGCTTCTAAGTGGGGCGCAGTTGCCGGTATGATCGGTGGTCTTGGTATAACCATTTACTACATGGTTACTACTCAGCCATGGATGCGCGGTGTATTCGGCGTGACATCACCAATTGAACTTTGGTACGGTATTGCACCAATTTCAGCAGGTGTGTTCGGTGTGCCAGTTGGTTTTGCCTTGGTTATCTTGGTTAGCTTGATTACTCCAGCTCCAAATAAAGAAGTTCAAGACTTGATTGACCACGTACGTTACCCAACTTTGAAGTAATCAGTTGATTCTTAATTGATGAAACATTGGTGAAGCCCTTCGGGGCTCACATTAAAACCCGCCTCTCGAGGCGGGTTTTTTCTTATATAGTCATGGCTATGGATACAAATCAAATTAGACGCTTTGCGGGGGTCGCTCGTTTATATGGCGAGAATGGTTTACAGACCTTTGAGAAAGCGCACGTGCTCGTTGCTGGATTGGGTGGCGTAGGCTCTTGGGCAGTCGAAGCTCTGGCCAGGAGTGGCATTGGTGAGCTGACATTGATGGATTTTGATCACATTGCTGTCAGCAATGTGAATCGGCAGTTACATGCGATTGAAGATAACTTCGGGAAATCAAAATCAGAAGCCATGGCCGAGCGAGTCAGGCAGATCAACCCACTGATCAAGCTCAATATCATCGACGAGTTTTTAACGCCAGACAATTTGGATGCTCATTTGCATAAGAACGCTGAGAACCCATATTTTGCAGTGCTTGATGCCACAGATGATGTCAAGATGAAGATTGTCTTAGCGGCCTATTGTGAGGGCAGGGATGAGCTTGGTAGAGCCAGGCTGTCTGAGCAAAAAGAACAAGAAAGAACAAAGCAGAGCAATAAAAAGTCTTTAACAATTCCGTTGATCATTTGCGGTGGTGCTGGTGGCAAGCTAGATCCAAGTCGTATCAAGGCAGCTGACTTGGCTAAAACAACTCAGGATCCAGTGTTGTCAAAAATTAGATACTCATTGCGCAAAGAGTATGGCTTTAGCAATGATCTTAAAAAGAAGTTAGGTGTTACTGCGATTTACTCGGATGAGCCAAGGCAAGGTGTGGCCAGTGGAGGGTTGTCTTGCGCAGGTTATGGCTCTGCTGTGACTGTCACGGCCACCTTTGGATTTGTTGCGGCTGCTGAAGTATTAAAACTGCTGCAAAAGCAGCAGTCAAAATTGGAAAAATAATTAGCCAATAAAGCGTTAGTGATCAGCGAACGTTTTTGGCGATGTGAGCCAAAGACTCTTCAACCTGATCAACCAAAATAAGGCAAACGTCGCCTGCTTCAATTTGAGACAAAGCTTGGTCTATGGCTAAAAACTCGCCATGGAATTCTTGAATTTTCTTCACTTGTTTTGAGGACATCAAACCTTCTCTCATGATGCCAATCACTTCGCCGTCTGCGCGGCCACGTTGGCATTGGTCCTCATAGAGAATGACGTGATCAAAGTATTGGCCAAGGATTTCTGTTTGGCGTCGCAAGTCTTCATCACGACGATCACCGGCTCCACTGATCACAACCATGCGTTTCTTGGCAGGCATGTTGATGATGGTTTCTGATAGGGCCTTGATTGCATCAGGATTATGACCATAGTCAGCAATCACAGTGGCACCCTGATGCTTGAATATATTAAAGCGACCAGGTACTGTTTCTGAGTCACTCACAAAGGTGGCCAATGCTTCAGCAATCGTTTCCCAAGGAATATTCAAGGCCCATGCGGCACCAACTGCTGCTAGGACATTTTCAACCTGAAAGCTGATGCTGCCATTGACCGTGACAGGCACTTGGTTCAAGTCAATGTGGAATTCTTTTTTACCTTCGCTTGCAACGATCTTGTTGTTATCAACAAAAACCACGCGCTGACCTTGTGCGCGATGTTTTGCCATCACTGGGTGCTGTATATCTCTTGCAAAGAAGGTGACTTGGCCAGGACATGACTTGGCCATCTTGGCAACCATTGGATCTGCTGCATTAAGAACAGCCATACCATTGCTGGCCACATTTTGAACAATCACACGTTTAACAGTGGCTAACTCTGAGGTCGTGTTGATGTAATTCATGCCAAGGTGGTCGCCTTCGCCCAAATTAGTCACAATCGCCACTTGGCAACGATCAAAGCCCAGGCCTTCACGCAAAATGCCGCCCCGTGCCGTCTCTAAAACAGCCGCATCAACGTCTGGGTGCATCAAGACGTTGCGTGCGCTCTTAGGGCCGCTGCAGTCCCCTGTGTCGATTCTTTTGCCATTCACATAGACGCCATCAGTGCCTGTGTGTCCAACACGCAAACCCTGTTGCTCAAACAGGTGACTCATCAACTTGACGGTGGTTGTTTTGCCATTCGTGCCAGTAACAGCCACTACTGGAATTCGGCCATCATCTTCTTTGCCAAACATCGTTGAAATGATGGCTTCACCAACTGGTCGACCTTTGCCGTAAGAAGGGTGCAAGTGCATGCGCAATCCTGGAGCAGCGTTGACTTCAACAATGCCGCCACCTTGTTCTTCCAGTGGTCTGTAAACGTTGTCACAAACCACGTCTACGCCACAAATATCCAAACCAACCATTTGTGCTGCCGCAATGGCTGAAACAGCAAGATCAGGATGCACGTCATCAGTCACATCAGTGGCAGTACCACCAGTGCTTAAGTTCGCATTGTTGCGCAAGGTGACGCGCAAACCTTTAGGAGGAATCGAGTCTGGAGTGAGTTGCTGATTCTTAAGAGTAGCAATGGCGATTTCATCAATTCGAATCTTGCTCAGTGAAGTGGCGTGACCATCACCTCTCAAAGGGTCTTTGTTCACTTCTTCAACCAATTCGCGAACGGTATTTTTATTATTACCAATCACGTAGGGTGGTTCACGACGAGCGGCTGCTACTAACTGACCGCCGATGATTAAAAGACGATGATCATGTCCTGGCATGTAACGTTCAACAATCACTTCAGAAGAAATGGCTGAAGCTGCTTTAAAGGCAATCTCTATTTGTTCGCGGTTATCAATATTGACAGCCACACCTTTGCCTTGATTACCGTCACGTGGCTTAACTGCTACAGGAGACTTGATTTCTAAATAAGCTTCCCATGCTTCTTCGGCAGTGGTCACGATTTTTCCCATGGGTACTGGCACGCCAGCAGCATGGAGTAAGTCTTTGGTTAGCTGCTTATCTTGGGCAATTGATTCAGCAATCGCACTCGTAGAGCTTGTTTCAGCAGCTTGGATGCGGCGTTGTTTACTGCCCCAGCCTAACTGAACCATGCTGCCTTCAGTTAAACGACGATAGGGGATGCCACGCGCAATGGCAGCTTCAACGATTGATCCTGTACTTGGCCCCAGACGAATATCTTCATCCAAATCTCTTAGTTGCTTGAGGTACTCATCGAGGTGTGAGCCGTTATCAATTAGAGCTGAACGACATAACTGCATGGCCAAATCAAGTGCCAGGCGGCCGACTTTTTCTTCGGTGTATTCAACCACAACAATGTACACACCATCATCTGGTGTTGACATGGTTCTACTGAAAGTGATCGGGCATCCTGCTTGAGCTTGTAAATCTCTTGAGCACACCTCTAATGCATGAGCCAAAGAGACGGTTTCATTTTGTGTGTGTGGGCGCAATGGGCCAAGCTGTGGGAAGCGTTCACGCAAGCGAGTTTCAAAACCAGAAATATTGGTGATGATTTTTTCATTTTCTTCGCACTTGACTAATGCCTCTAGAGAAGTGTGTTTGCCCCAAAAATTAGGACCTCTGAGAGCGCGTATGCGAATTAATTCCATGATTGGCTATTGGTAAGTTTGGAGGCCTGCAGCAATGATGTCTTTGGGTGTATTCAAAGACCACGCTGCAGCGACGGCAGCCAGAATACTTTCTAGGGTATTTGTTTTGCTGCTGGCTTGTAAGAGGGGAATGTTAGCGGTGCTGATGAGAGGGTATTGATCATTGCCTGTGGCCAAGATGATCATGTTGTTTTCGGTGAATAAGGCACGACCACCTTTTTGAAGATGCTTTTTGGTGTGCTCATTAGGGCCATATTTGCTGAAGAAAATAACTTCGCCATCTGATAGCTCTGCCATTTTTACAACAGCTTCATCATCCGCGTTTAGAACTGAGCACCCATTAGGCAACACAACATCCACTTGGGTTCGTAAGACATTGTAAATATGCTCTGGTTCAGTGATTGAGCACTCGGGTACTGTGTCTAGAGGATCAAGATTGGTCACCACACCAACAGTGCAGCGATCGTATGCCAAACCTTCATTCAAAATTGTGCGGCTGTCATTTTCAAATACTGCAGCCTCAACCTGACGGTTCAATAAGATTCGGTTTGCGCTGATCCAGTTAGCGCAATTGCCTTGAGTTTGAAGTCGATGATTGAAGAAGGCTCCCTTGCTACATGCTAGGCCGACTTTCTTGCCGGTTAATTGCATGAGGTGGGTGGTGAGTTGTGCCACCATGGTCTTACCGCGAGATCCTGTGATGCCAACAATTGGAATGCGTCCATCCGCATTATTCGGGAAGAGGTGATCAACGATTGCGGCCCCGACTGGTTGAGGTTCCCCAACAGCAGGCTTGAGATGCATGATCAAACCTGGGCCGGCATTAACTTCAACAATGGCGCCACCTTGATCTTCAAGTGGCTTCGAAATATCTTCAGCCACGATATCAACACCAGCAATATCAAGACCAATCACTCGTGCGGCCAAAGCAGCTTGTTCAGCAACTGAAGGGTGAACTAAATGAGTGACTTCAAAAGCCATGTTGCCTGAAGCTTGAACTAAAACATCGTGACCCATTGTAGGGATTGAGTCCAAGGTGAAGTTTTGACGCGCTAGCTCTAGTTCTAATTTTGTATCAAATACAACAGGGCTCAAAGGTAGTATCTCTG
>Ga0255078_1000366_pt1 | contig 12775 bp, 16 predicted proteins | sample Colum_Atlam_RepA_FD_188462 | JGI IMG/M metagenome (GOLD analysis project Ga0255078, IMG submission 188462) | Freshwater microbial communities from Columbia River, Oregon, United States - Colum_Atlam_RepA_8h | ecosystem: Environmental > Aquatic > Freshwater > River | place: USA: Oregon... | reverse complement strand
TCTGTATTTATCGTCTGATTCCGGTGCAACTGGAAACAAAATCTCTCTGAGTCTTACTGCTCCAGATAGTTCTCTAAGCATCGACTCCTCCGGCAACGTCGGCGTGGGGGTTACGCCGAGTGCGTGGAATAGTGCTGTGCCTGCGATTCAGGTGAAAGGTGTTAGCGGTATTTACGGAGCTGGAAGCTCTGAGTTCGGAATGACTCAGAACAACTTCTACAATGCTTCTGGTCAGTGGATTTACGGAACTACCGCTGCGGCTGGTCGATATTCAATTTCGGCAGGTGTTCATGCTTGGTATACTGTTGGTAGCGGAACCGCTGGAACTCAAATCACTTGGACCCAAGCGATGACGCTCGACGCGAGCGGGAATCTGTTGGTGGGGACGACGAGTGGATCATTCCGAGGTCAGTTTGCTGTTGCATCTGGTGCTGATAGAAACATTTTCACGGCTCAAGTTACCGGAGCCTCAAACGGTTTTCAAATACTCTGGAATCACGCAACTACCACAACCCGTGTGATTATAGCAAACATTCCGACATCATCTGCCGGTCTTGCCGCTGGCACATTGTGGAATGACGCTGGAACCATCAAAATCGCCTAATAATATGACCATCAACTGGATCATCGAACGCCTTCTCGTTAAGCCGACCGAAGGCAGTCTCACCGATGTCGTCATCACCGCCGACTGGCGATGCAACGGCTCGCAGGATCAGTACAGCGGCACTTGCTACGGCTCCTGCTCGTTCGCTCCGCCGACTGGTAGCTTCACTCCTTACGACCAGTTGACCGAAGCGCAGGTCTTGAACTGGTGCTACAGCAACGGAGTCGATCAGAGCGCGATTGAGGCAAACGTGACGCAGCAGATCGAGAACCAGATCAACCCGCCGATCATCGCTCCGCCGCTGCCGTGGGTGAAGCCGGTGATGATCGTTCCTCCGATGCTGCCGCAGGTGGAGCCGCCGCTCGTCAATGCGGAAACTCCTGTCGCTGGTGTTGACGAACAGCCGGTTGTTTCGGATGCTCCGGCGGCATGATTAAAATTGAACTGACTCCCGAGCAAACGAACACCCTGCTGCAACTCATCGACATCGCCATCAAGGCCGGTGGCTACCAGAATGCAAAGGTCGGCGTCCCTATCGCCGAACTGATTTTGGAAGCTGCAAAGCAATCGCAGGCGGACACTAACTAACCACCACGATGACGGACCACCACGCTTTCATTCGAGATATCTCAATAGGCGTCGGTGGTCCGGCCATCGGCATTCTGGGGAACGCGGTATTCTCCGATCCTCATCTCAAGACTGCGTCATTGGCACTTGGCGCGTTCGCCGCGCTTCTTACATGCGCCGTGAAAGCAGTAGAACTCTATCGCAAACTCAAAAACGACAAATGAACGCTAATATCTCCTCCCTTCTCCGCCACATTCTGACCGCTGCCGGTGGATTCATTGTTGCCAAAGGGTTGGCCAGTGCTGATCAGGTTGCCGAATTGGCCGGTGCTGCTGTCAGCATTTCTGGCGTCGCTTGGTCTATGTGGAAGAACAAGCAATCAGCCGCTGCTGCACCCGCCAAACAGACGGAATGAACTTCCTGGCCGACTTGGTGATGAAGCTGGTCATCTGGCTTCATGCGCTGACGACCAAAGACACAACAAATGAAGACGCCAAGAAACAGCCTGATCTTAAGCGTTCTCTTCTTGATCGTGTGCGCGAGCATGAGCGTGAGCTGCGCGAGCCGAGTGATTTACGTCCCGCACGGGGAGCCGGTGAGGCTGGCGGAGAGCGTAAAGGCTAAGGTTTGGGTCGTTGACGCGAGCGGCAAATCGGTGCGTAGTCAGAACCGGATTACGATACATGAGGGTTGGTACGCATTGCCGAAGGAATGAAAAAGAACGTCCCAACCAACACTTCGCTCTACAGCAAGATGAAGTCCGCCGCCAAAGCGAAGTTCGATGTTTATCCATCAGCATACGCCAACGCTTGGCTCGTTCGTGAGTACAAGAAGCGCGGCGGCAAATACAAGGTTGCCGATGTCAAATAAGAAAGTCAGAGGCGGTCTTGGCCGTTGGTTCGCCGAAAAGTGGGTGGACATCAAGACCGGCAAGCCGTGCGGTCGTCAGGAGGGAGAAGAGCGCGCTGGATATCCCGCTTGTAGGCCAACAAAGCGTGTGAGCGAGAAGACTCCAAAGACGACGATGGAGATGAGTGGCGCTGAAAAGGCTCGATTCAAGCGCGAAAAAACCAGCTTCCAGAAGATCGGCTACCAGCATAGGATGCGGAAGAAAGCAAAATTATGAGCAATAACGCACCATATAAAGGTTCGCCGTCTGTTAAGGTTGGCGGCAGCGGACCTTACAAGCAGTCTCCTCCGCCGAAGCCTCCGATTAAACCGATTGCAAAGCCGGTTCCGAGCGGAAGCGGTCCGTATCGTAAATGATTCAAACGCGAAAAGCCCCCGGCGGTAATTGAAACCATCGGGGGCTAATTGTTTTGTAAGCGATACCTATCAGCGTCCTAGCGACTTCATCACGCTGGCAACAAAGTCCTCGCTCTTGGCGGAACTTGCATTGGCCGGTCGTGAGCCGCCGCCACCCGTCGCTTTCGACGTAACTCCAGGTTCGCTGCCACGGAACTTCGACAGTTCGGCTTGGAGACGCTTATTCACCTCGACCTGAGCATAGAGAAGCTCGCGGTATTTAGGTGCGGCAGCGGCCCAAAGAGCGGCCTTGGCGAGGTCTTCTTCGCTGTTCTCGCCATTGAAGATCTGCTGCGCGAGGCTCAGACGCTGGTTCAGCTCGCCGTTCCATTCCTCATCGCCATCACGCGGCTCGAAGATTTCAAGCGCGCGAGCATTCTCGCTGACCTTAGCCCAAGTCTTGGTGGCCGACTCCAATGCGGCCCTCGTACCCTGCTCGTTATCCTGCTGGTACTTCGAGATGATGGCGTCGTAATCGGACTTGGCTTCGGAAATCTCTGACGCTTTCTCGCCGTTGATTTCGTCGTACTTCACAATTAGCGCGCCGAGCTTTGCCTTCTTGGACGGAGAAAGCCCTTCGACAATGTCGTCGATCTGCGAGTTGCGGTAATCGCTCTCGGGCGACTTGAGTAGGCCAACGAGCCTCTCGCCATCGCTTCCGACAAGGTTCTTCACAGAATCAAAGACGCCATTGATCTTGCCTTCGTACTTCTTAACAAACTCAGGGTGACGCTCGACATCAAGGAGTCGGACACGCTCGGAAAGCGTATCACGCTCCTGCTGCAACGCTTTGAGCTGCTCCTCGTAGTTAGGATTCGAGGTCTTTCCAGACTTCAATTCCTCAAGCTGCTTGGCGAGCTGCGCCTTCTCTTCCTTGATCTTGCGGAATGCATCAGCGGCCTTTGTAGACTTGATCGTCTCGGGGATGTCGGAATCAGCGTCCGTAGAAGTCGGAGCCGAATCGGCCTGCTGCTTCTTGGTGCCGAACATTCGCTCGATGTCCATCTCGGCTTTGCTGAGCTTGGATGCGTCAGTTGGCTTGGTCGGCTTCTGCTTCGTCGCCTTCGGCTCTTCCGTAACCTGCGAGGCAGAATTGGCCGACTCATCAGCCGATGCGGCGTCATCAATGCCACTTGCCTTGAAAGCGTCGATGAATGAGCTGCCAAAGTCGGGAGGTTGCGCGGCGTTGACGAGAGGTGAGTTCAGTGGTTCTTCCATAATCTATTAGTATTGCTTATCGAATGTTGCTTCAGGTTCTTTCGCTGTTTCAGTTACTGCCAATTTACGAAGGTTTTCAAGACAATGCGCGTATCCGGCGGTTACACCGGCAGCGAAAATAATATCCGATTCCTTGCTTCCATGCGACGGCATTGGAACCGGCATTGATTCGGCAACGATGCGTAATGCCATGCGAAGGACGGGCATGCTCAGGATTTGAGCGAGTTCAGCCTGTTGGCCATCAGTCTGCCAGTCGGACAGGTTGATGTCAGGCAGCTCCAGCAGGTTCTTCGGACTCTCCTTCTTCGAGCCTCTTAGCCAGTTGATCATACTTTGTTTTCTTGTTTCGTTTCAGTTTGTGCCTTTGGGGAATCGGATCGAGAACCTCGTCGAGTTTGACTGGGTTCTCCTTATTAACGACATCGCGCTTCGGTCGAATGACCTTCGTAATCTCAAGCATGTCAACGAGAGGCAGCTTGATGTAGCCGCAATCAACGTCATTGATGCCGTACGAGACGACGAATTGATTCTTCGCGCTGTCGTAGAATGCGCCACACGGGAAGACGACCGCCGGAAGCCCCGGCCACCAGTCTTGCTGATTGGTTCCGGTCAGGATCGGCAGCGTCGTCATGCGAACAATTCGGAACGGAGCTTTTGCCTCGAATGCGTACGCACCCATGTAGTAGCGACGCTTCTTGTTTATCCACGGCAAGGAGCTGTGGAAGAAGGTCCAGTACAGACCGTCAACGTAGATTGGATTTGAACCGCCTCGGACCTCTCCAAACTTCCAGAGAGGGTTGAACTCATCGGTGACGTATTCTGTTTGCCTCTCAAGACGCCCATTAAGGCGTACAACGACATGAGGATTGGCTGAATACACCATATGTGGCGCGTTATCGTGGACGAAGTAGAGCCAGTTCTTCTCATGGCCATCATTCACCATCGCCTGCGCTAAATTGTTTCCGTAGATCGGATCAAAACGACCGACATTTAGGAACTGCTTGTCGAGCAGGAACACCCCCTGGTGCGCGTACGACTTGAATGGAACGAACGTGCAGCAGCTTAGTCCATACTTGTCGCCGAACTTAACGACACGCGGGTCTTCGAACTGCTCATTCGGATAATGCGAAACCAGCGTTGCGAGTGCTTTCTTGGTGGCTCGCAGGTTCTGGCTGAGTTCGAAGATGACAATGTCGTTCTTCTCGACATAGACGTCCTCATCCTTCTCGCGCTTGTTACGGCAGCGGCGAGTGAATAGGAGAATCTTTCCATCAGGATCTTGGACGATTGCCGGATTGAAGTAGTAGGTTCCGGTTTCTTCCGGCAGGACAATTTTGCCGACTTCCCAGTCAACCTGTTCGGCCAACTTGGGAACGTCATTTTTTGCGTAGCTCATTAGAAACTCGGCTGCGAATTTGATTTCGTCGTAGAGAGAAAGCCAATGATCGCGTTCCTCGCGGACCTCGGTCAGATGTTCCTCATTCTCTTTAGTTCGAATTTCCAGCGTCTTGCGGAGGTCTTCGATCTGCATGAGAAGATCGGCATGACCATCGCCACCATTAGCGAAGCGTTTGAGTGCTTTGAGGCTGATGTCTCGGATGATGTCTCTCATTTTTATGCGCTCCTCAGTCTGGAATCTCGGTTTCAAACTGATCAGCCACCCTTGGAAGGATGGAGTAAGAGTTCAAAAGATGCCTCGTTTTGAAGTAGATAAGCAAATCAATGTGAGCCGAAATTTCAACAGTTGTTTCCAGAAGTGGCTTCAGAGCCTTTCTTCGGACGATATAGGCGTGGGTGCAGAGCGGATGGCAGCGATACAAGTTCTGGCCAACCTGCTCTCCGACTCTTCCAACAGAGCAGCATGATCCAACAAATATCATGTCCCAGTCATCTGGAACCTCTTTCAACGCAAGATCGACAGCTTCTCGCCAGCCATCCCTGAAAAGAACGTCGTCCTCAAGAACCAGCCAGTAGTCATCCTCCCTGGTCATCTCAAGCGCAGACCAGAGCATGATGTGAGACATCGTGCATCCGATATGCTTTGGGCAGATGTATTCTGGATTGTTCAGATTGTCTTCGGTGTACGGAATCGTTGCCTTAAGCCCAGACTTTGCACCGTTCAGACCGTGGAAGAACTTGAACTTTTCAATTCCAGCTTTCTTGAGGCTTTCTTTTACAAAATCGATGCGTTTAGAGCCGCGCTGGGTGATGACAATTGGAATCATTTTTTGGTCTTTTGATAAATTGAAAATACGCTTTCTTTGAGGTCATACCGCTGAATCAGGGTGCAGTATTTTTCCACAAATCGAATCGCAGTCTGCGTCGATTCCCAATTCACATCGTCCATCACGATGTAACCGCCAACCTTGAGCTTCGGAAGCCAGTTGACGACATCGCTCGTAGACGGCCATTCGGCGTGATTGGCGTCGATGTGAACCATGTCCATGTCGGGCAGGAATCGCGACGCATCCCATGAGGACATGCGGCAGAATTGGATGTGTTTCACAAGCTGCGCGCGAACACAGTGGCCAACGAAAGCCTCGTAGTGGCCTTCAAGATTGATTTCCGACCACCACTCTTGATTGCCGCTGTTCTCGTCGTCGATGCAGTCCTCTTTCTTCCAAGAATCAATAGCGTAGACGGAGCCGCTTTCATTGAGCTTGCAGGCGTAGGCCAGTGCTAATGTGGATTTGCCTTCGAAGACTCCAACTTCAGCGATTCGTTGCGGCTTGCTGTTGATGACCAGCTTTCCGATTTGAAATCCTTTTTCAACGTCGCACCAACCGCCCATTTTCGGAAATTGGTCGGCGACAAAATTTCTAAGCGCATCGTATTGGCTGCTCATTTTGGGTGGATATAGGTGACTGACTTTCTGAAAAGAGGATTCGTGAACACCTTGATGACCGTGGACCGTGGCCAACACAAAGGCTCTGCGGTAATGCTCAGCGGCCTGAACTGACCGTTTTGAATGTCGTTCGATGCACCGGGATGTTCGTTTACGATCAATGCCGACTTGTGACGAGTGGAGATGATTTCGAGAATCCTTCGGCACTCTGAAAACTCAAGATGCTGCAAGACATCCTTGATGTGAACGAGGTCGAACGATTCTTGAATGTCTTCGATGCTATCGGTGCTGATGTCGGTTCCAAGCGGAGCTTTTGATTTCGCGAATGCCGTCGCAACCGGACTGACATCGATGCCCTTGTAGCGAACCCCAGACAGATCAATCATCGACATCAACTGCCAGTCTCCGCAGCCGACATCCAAGATCGACTTGATCTTGTTTTCTCGGATGAACGAGTTGAGAAACTTGACGTATTTTGCGGTGTTTTGTGGCTGAGAACCTGGGCCAGATCCTCCATTCCACTCTTCTGTCAGGTAGATTCGATCAAAGATATTTTGAAGCATGCAGACAGTAAGTGTTTTCGCGTTTTAGAATCTCCGCTTCAGTGAGTGCGCGCATTTTTTGGTCATGGTAGGTGCGCCACAAGTGGGCAATGGAACAGCCATCCAGAGAGTGGATTCCATCCCAATACCTATGTGAGTCGCAATGCATGAACCCAAGCATTTCAAAATCAACAGCCTTGGCTAACCCCGGATTTTCTTTGTGCAGTTTCCACGGATACTGGACAGAAATCTCGTTCCACCCTCCCCCGTCAAACTCCTGCCACTTCTGAAGCCACTTCCATTGGAACCGGCTGTGCATCTGCGAGAACATGATTGCGTTGCAAAGGCCAATGGTCGGCTCGTCCCCGCAGAATTCACGACCGATTACAGTGTCATGGTTTAGCCAGTCTTCTGGAAACGGAGCAACCGTGATGGTGTCCGTGTCAGCGTAGACGCCGCCCATTGCGTACAGAACGGTGTGCCGAATCAGGTCTGCGCGATGCTGATGCTGCGGGATGTTGTTACCGTTCCATGTTTTCGGATTTCCGATTGGCATCAAGCGAACCGGAACCTTCGATTTGAGCTTTTCCCACTGCTCGCCGGTAGGCTCTTGTGGAGTCCAAAGAAAAACGCTCCAGTCAGGATTGTTCATCCATGCTGAAGCGATTGCGATGCGTTCGCAGATGTTGAATCCGTCGTCGTGAAGACCGTGAACGAAGTGTATGTTTTTCATCCCTGACGCGCCAAGTTAGACTCGGCAGTTGCATTCGCTCGCTGAATATCAGCGGTGGTCTTCGCATTCCGGCGTGACAGATCTGCCATCGCCTTCGTGTTCTGACGCTGAATGTTGGCCATAGTCTCGGCGTTCTGGCGAGCGATTTTCGATTGAACTTCAGCGTTAAGAACGGCGGTCTTCGGATCGACGCCCTGCTGAATCGCCATTGCCTGCTGTTGCTGCGCCATTGCCTGAGCCTGTTCCTGAATCAACTGGCCAAGCTGCTCGATGGTCTGGCTAAGCATCTGGAGCTGCTGAGCGTATGCATCGACCTGCTGACGGCGCGAAGGATCGGTTGAAAGACGCTGCAAGTGCTGCTGAACGTGCTGACCGATGCCCTGAAGGAAGAGGACAATCTCCTGCGGATTGCCACCCTGCTGAAGCGACGCAGCAGCCTCGTTCGCCGCAGCAAGATGCGTGTCGATGTGAACGATGTGGTTCTGCGTATCGGTGACGATTGCCATGTTGCCTTGGCGCAAGGACGAATGCTCCAGCACGGCAAGAGCGGCCTGATCTTGAACGCGAGCAGACTGCATCTGAGTAGGCAGATAACGATCCACCATTTGTTGGCCAACCTGAGCGGCGATGTAGTCCTTGAGCAGGTTGACTTTTCCGCCTTCGGGAAGAGAACCGGCAAGACCGAGCAAAGTCCCGAGAAGCTGCTGCTTCGCGAATTGAGAACCTTGGCCGACCGTACGAGTCGCCTCAACGTAATCGATGTCAATCATCGCCTGAACCGGAACGCCACGTTCCTTGCATCGACGCTGAAATTCGATGGCATCCTTGTCCGACTTGGTAATCGGATTCAGGTTCGGATTGGAGGCGCGGTTGTACCGTTCCTCGAAGAAAGAATCCAACTGGTTGTAATACCGGCTCAACTGCGTCTTACCGATTGCTGACTGCTGTGCCACGATGGCTTGGACTTCGGTGGCAGTACGAGGATTGCCCGACGGCTTGTTGAGCGATTGGCGATACTGAGAGAGGTTGCCTTGAAGAACATTCTCAAGGTCCGCGTTGACCGCCATAGGAGCGTCCAGAACGCCAGCAATGTTCTGCTGAATGACTTCGTAGTCGGGCGGGAGAATGGCATACGGTCCTTGCTGAACGACGCTCGTCTTGCTCAGAGCGTTCGGGTTGAGAGGGCGGAAGAGAATCTGGGTGCGAGCGAATGCGCTATCAACCATCGAGCAACGCAGACGATTCTTCAGTTCCATCGCCTGGAGCATCTTGATGCCCAAGCCTTTGACGCCGTGATGCTCGCCATCGCCACGGTCGTAGTACATCGGATGGATGACCTGTTCCCACCGGCTGAAGCGACGCAACTTCTTGTACATGAAGTCCTCGCTGTCGCGCTCATCGATGATGACATGACTGATCTGACCATCGAACTCCTTGTAGAAGATGTGGCACATCAAGACCACCTCGGAGCGAGCCGAGAATGTGATGTCGTTCGAGCGAAGCTGACGCTGGAAGAACTCCCAATCGTATTGGACGCCAGAGCGATACGGTTCTGGCATCGCAGCGCGAATACGCTGACGAACGTAGTCCACGTTCCAACCGGCGGCGCGAGCGGCTTCCTCGTCTTGAATCTTCTCGAAAAGATCATCGACACCCATGCGGGTTCGGACAGCAGCCACTTTCCAGTCGCTGACGTTCGACTTGGTTCCATCTGGAACGAGAAGATCCGTCGCCATGATGGCCTTACACCGCCAATCGGTGCTGTCTTCGAAAATCAACGGGCCATCTCCAATGAGAACCATCTCGCGCTGCGAGAGCTGCATGAGGTAGTCGAAGTCTTTGTCCATCTTCTGGAGACGGTCGAATTCCTCGGTGATGATCTTCGACCATTCCTCCCGCTTATCCATGTCATTTCCGTAGGCGGTGCGAATGTTGGCGTAGGTCGGAACCTCAGCGAACACATCGTAGAAGGCAGACATGGCCAACGTGAGGAACGCTTCCGATTCACGGAAGTTCACATTGGTTCGGAACGCTTGGTTGTTACGACGCAGTTCGGCGGGATTGTACGGAGGGTTACCATCAACAAGACCGCGCAACTTGGCGCGCGTCACGTTCCGCAACTGATCGGCCATGATCAGCTTCTGGAAAATTTCGCGAGCTGATGCCGCATCGGCTATGCGCGTTTCAGGCGCTTTGCCGTTTTCGTTGATGGTTTCAAGCGGCAGTTGGACTAGGTTTCCGTACATGGTCGTTTTTTCCAGCAGTGAGCCGGAAGGTTTTCGTTCTCTGTAGCGTCCGTAAATTTATGGAGTGTTTCAATGGGAAACCACACCATGCTTCTGATAAAGCAACCACAAAATTCACAGCTCTGAACCTGCTCATCATACGGCGTATTTCCGTGTTGTGAGAAGGTTTTTACGGCCTCCTTGAGGACGCGAGCATTACATCCAGTGCATCCGAGCGGCTTCCGGTTGAAACGGCATCCTGAACAGATGCTTGCGCGTCGATTTGCCTCCGCTTGATCGACTTTTCCGCCGCCGACTGTTAGGCCATGAAGCAAACTCATGCTGAATCGGATGACATCTCCAATTTGCAGCGATTTTCGGCCTTCTGGTTTTGGAAGTTCAACCTCGTTGTAGGCGCAATCTGCACCGTTACGACACGCATATTCGGTGATTAAAGTGTCAAGGTTGCTCGGTACGGCGATGGCGTTCGCTGTGTAATGGTTGCGAACGAACTCATGGAGCTGCGGCCATGATCCTCCCATGATTTCGATGCCAGTCTCTGGCACTCGGTAATGCCATCCGCCAGGAATGACCATGTGTTCGTTGAGAACCTTGTATCCAGTAACCTTGCTCATTCTTCGATAGTTTCGTCGTGGTAGATTGAATCGGCATCCCGAACGAGCTTTTCCCAGACTTTATCCATTCTGGTTGCTCGCGGTTCGAGGACAGCAGTTTTGCGGACTAGATCAAGCAAGACTGTAGCTGCGTCGGCCAAGTCAGGCGATTTGCCGGTTCGCTGCTTCATCACGGTCTTGGATTCGACCGAAATCTTTCGCTTTCCATCGTCGAACATGCGCGCGCAGAACTCTTGCAGCGTCTCAATGTCCATACCTCCAACACGCTCTTCTACGACCCATTTACGCATCGAGAACCATAGTTCTGTCACCTTTCTATCGTACGCCTCATTGCATGGCCTACTGTCCTCGTCGCTTACGGGGATGGTTGATGGAGAACCACCGAACTCAACGCGATGAACAATACCCCATTCGCGAGTCAGAATGTCCGCAAGACCGCCACCTTCACCGCTTGAATCGAGAGCGAACTTGTCGGGCGACACGCCCCGCTTGCCGCACTCCTCTTTGACCCGATTGGCTATTTGGTAGTGAACAGGCTCAGTTAGTTGTGCATTTGGAGATATCTGAACCACATCGCCAAAAAGTATGCTAATTTTATCGTTAGCGGTGCCAACCTTGGCAAAGCGGAGAACGCATCTGTCGCCGCCAAATCCTGGGTCAAGACCGGCTACCGACTGAATATTCGTAGTAAACACCAACTTTCTTGTAGGTGTGTGCGTCTCGATGAGTGATTCGGACAGCACCGTCTTGACCATGCCGTCAGGACTCCAGAATCCGCGTGTGTATTTCCAGAATGTAGGACTCTGCTCACCCTCATGGCGCATCGCCGACAAGACCTGATCATGGGTAATCAGATATGGGTACTTTGTCCTGCCCTCGCTGATGTTGGGAGACTTCATGCCATCGAACCGCTGGCACATGCCGCGTTCCGTTAGCCATTGCTGGTCTTCAATCGTGACGCTGCGCCACCCTTTTGCGGGGGTGCAGAATCGACCGTGCGGATCGTACTTTGACGCCGGATTGCCGATTACCAGCATCTTGAACTCGCGGCAACCCTTGGAAAGGTTTGTGCAAGCCTCAAACGCTGCTTCGGGCGTATCCGTCGCTTCGTCGATGATGACCATCACTCGCTCGGCGTGAATACCCTGAATGTTGGCCACAGCCTTCGAGGTGTTGCCCTCTGCGACGGCGATAGCTGAAATCGAATGCCGGTCGTCGCCTTTGATAGCCTGTAACGCCATCTTCGAATCGACCATATTACCGGGGAATCCGCGCGATTTCCGAACAAGATCCTGAAGATTGGCCCACATACGCTTTCGGATCATCTTCGCGGTCGTGGATGTCAGAACGACGGTCGTCTTGGAAGGGTTGGCCAGCCACCAGACTGTCGCGAAAAGCGTTGCGCCAAAGGTCTTTCCGCTCGCACCGCATCCAGCCCAACCGACGTAATCATGCTCGCAGAGGCTTTCGACCTGAGCTTCCAGCCACGGATTCCAGCTTAGCTTTGGCCATAGCATTTTCGTCGCATTCCGAAAATGTTCGAAAGTACCCAATCCACCCTCGTTTGGCTGGAGTCGGTTTCGGAATGCGTAAAGTTCAAGTTCTAGGTCAGGAATCTTGACCGGTGAACGAATTCCATACTTGTGCTGAATAAGTGGATGCTCAGACGCTTGCTCTGCCATAGTTTGGCCTTGCAATAGTTCTCGCTGGACTTGAGGTTCTGCGAAAGGAAAATTATGCCGTCGCAACTTGTTTCTTCATCCGGCTGTTGCCAGCCTTGCGACTCCGAGCCGGTAGTCGTGAATATCCCCGGCCCTCAAGGGGCTGCGGGAGCCAACGGTACGAATGGCACGGACGGAATCGATTCGTTCACCTACACAACAGCCTCGTTTTTTGTTCCCGCTCTTGGCGCGAGCGTTTTCGTGTACGTTACGGCGTCTGACTTCCTTCCAGAATCTGTTGCTGGCCAGTTCTTTGTCTCGGTTCAGGGTCTTGGATACATGCAGGTTACGTCGGTCGATGGGCTTCGATTGACGTTGCAGAATCCGGCTGCTGGAGTCTTGAGCATCCCGAATGCTATTCCGACCACGCTCATTCCGGC
>Ga0255078_1000362_pt1 | contig 12867 bp, 5 predicted proteins | sample Colum_Atlam_RepA_FD_188462 | JGI IMG/M metagenome (GOLD analysis project Ga0255078, IMG submission 188462) | Freshwater microbial communities from Columbia River, Oregon, United States - Colum_Atlam_RepA_8h | ecosystem: Environmental > Aquatic > Freshwater > River | place: USA: Oregon | collected... | reverse complement strand
CCCCCGTCCTGCGCTCCTTCGCGTTCCTCGCCCTGCCCCTGTCCGTGCTCGCGGCCGAGGAGGTGCGCTACAACCGCGACATCCGCCCCATCCTCTCGGAGAACTGCTTCTCCTGCCACGGGCCGGATGAGAAGTCCCGCAAGGCGAAGCTACGCCTGGACCTGCCCGCGGACGCCCTCAAGGAACACAAGACCGGCATCCCGATCGTGCCGGGCGACCTCAAGAAGAGCGAAGTCTGGGCGCGCATCACCAGCGGCGACGAGGACGACGTCATGCCGCCGCCGAAGTCGCACCTCAAGCTCTCGGCGGACGACAAGGCGAAGGTGAAGGCCTGGCTCGAGCAGGGCGCCAAGTACGAGGACCACTGGGCCTTCCTGCCGCCGCGTCGGCCCGCCCTGCCCGCCGACCTGCGGGGCTCGCCGATCGACGGGTTCGTGGACCAAGGCCTGCGACGGAGCGGCCTCAAGGCCAACGGCGAGGCCGAACGCGCGACGCTGCTGCGGCGCGTGTCGCTCGACTTGACCGGGCTCGCGCCCTCGGCCGAGGAGCTCGACGCCTTCCTTAAGGACGCCTCTCCCGGCGCCTACGAGAAGCAGGTCGACCGCCTGCTGGCCTCGCCGCACTTCGGCGAGCGCATGGCCTTGGACTGGCTCGATGCGGCCCGCTACGCCGACACCAATGGCTTCTCCATCGACGGAGGTCGCCACCTCTGGCTCTGGCGCGACTGGGTCATCCAGGCCTTCAACGACAACAAGCCCTACGACCGCTTCCTGCTCGAGCAGCTCGCCGGCGACCTCGTGCCGAACGCGACGGACGCCCAGCTGATCGCGACGGGCTTCCAGCGCAACAACATGAACACCCACGAGGGTGGCACGATCCCCGCGGAGAACCTGCTCAACTACAACGCGGACCGCCTGAAGACGCTGGGCGAGGCCGTCCTGGGTCTGACCCTGGCCTGCGCGCAGTGCCACGACCACAAGTTCGACCCGATCAGCCAGAAGGACTACTACCAGCTCTACGCCTACTTCAATACGCTCGGCGACGCGGGGCTCGACGGCAACGGGGGCAATAACTCCGGTCCGGCTGTGTCCAAGAAGACGGTACTGCGCACCGACGAGGAAGGCCGCTTGCAGGCCCGGATCGCCGCGCTCCGCCAGACGCTGGCGACCCGCGACGACGCCGTGCTGGCGGCCTGGATCAAGGAACAGCGCGCCTGGCTGGCGGACCGCACCCAGGGCACCCGGCTGCACCCTATCAACCTGACGAAGATTTCCACGCCGAACAGCGGCGGCGGCTTCACCGTCGAGGGGAACACCTTCAAGGGCCTCGGCGGCGCAGCTTACGACCTACTCGGGGAACTGCCCAAGACCACGGAGCCGATCATCGCGCTGCGCCTCGTCTTCCAGCCCAAGATGACGCCAGGAGGCAAGCCGGCGCCCAAGAAGGGCGCGGCCAAGGACGCCAAGGTCGCGGCCGAACCGCCGGCGGCGCCCGCGCCGGTGGCCTACCAGGTCTCCGCAGTCGACGTGACGGTCGACAAGGTGCCGGGCGACCAGGTCAACATCCACAAGCTGCAGAAGTTCAGCCGCGTGACCGCCAGCTCCGTCGACGCGGCGCACCCGCCCGGCAACGTGCGCGCGATGAACGTGCGCCTCGCCTGGCAGCCCGACATGAAGGCCGCGGGCGACCAGTCCCTGACGCTGACCTTCGCCAAGCCGATCAGCGCCGCCGAGACGCCGTCGATCACGACGCAGGTCTACTTCGGCACCGGCCGTCCGCCGCTGCAGGGCCAGCTCTTCGCCGTCACCGGGCATGACGATGGCACCGACCTTCCCCAGGACATCATCGCCCTCGTCCAGAACCCGGAAGGCAGCCGCACGCCCGAGCAGACCGCCCAACTCTGGACGTACGTGGCCCGCACCGGCGAGGCGCTGCGCCGCACCCGCGTCGACCTCGCCAACACCGAGGAACGGCTCGCCGCGCTGACGCAACCGCAGTCGACCATGGTGATGAACGTCGCGGCCAAGCCGCGCGAGACCTTCATCCTGAACCGCGGTGACTACAGCCAGCCGACGACCAAGGTCGGCCCGGGCACGCCCGCCGCGCTGCCGCCTCTCCCCGCGGGCGCCCCGGCCAACCGCCTCGGCTTGGCCCAGTGGGCCGTGATGAAGGAGAACCCGCTGACCGCCCGCGTGGCCGTCAACCGCCTCTGGAAGACGCTCTTCGGCACGGGCTTGGTGGCCTCGGCGGCGGACTTCGGCCTGCAAGGCGAATGGCCGAGCCATCCCGAGCTGCTCGATTGGCTCGCGGTCGAGTTCGTGGAGAGCGGCTGGGACTTCAAGCGTCTCACCCGGACGATCGTCACGTCGGCCACCTACAAGCGCAGCAGCGCGGCCTCCGCCGAGATGCTGACGCAGGACCCGGCCAACCGCCTGCTCGCCCGCGGGGCGCGCTTCCGCCTCCCGGCCGAACTGATCCGCGACAACGCCCTGCGCGCCAGCGGCCTGTTGGTCCCGCAACTCGGCGGCCCCAGCGTCAACCCCTACTCGCCGTTCGACCTTTGGCGCGAGGTCAGCCACTACGGCTCGACCCCGGCGACCGCCCAAAACTTCGTGCAGGACCACGGCGACAAGCTCTACCGCCGCAGCCTCTACACCTATTGGAAGCGCACGGCGCCGCCGGCGAACATGGTGGCCTTCGACGCGCCGAACCGCGAGGTCTGCACGGTCACGCGCGGCAATACGACCACCCCGCTCCAGGCGCTCGTCACCCTGAACGACGTCCAATTCGCCGAAGCCGCCCGCGTGCTCGCGGCGCGCATGCTCGCCCGGGCCGGCGACGACGAGGCCCGCCTGCGCTGGGCTTTCCGCGAAGTCGTCTCCCGCGAACCCAGCGACAAGGAGATCGCCGTAGCCCGGCGCACCTTGACCCGCGAACGCCAACGCTACGCCACCGACCCCACCCGCGCCACCGCGGCCCTGCAGGTCGGCGAGGCCCCGCTCGCGGCCCTGCCCGCCCCCGAACACGCCGCCTGGATGCAGGTCGGCGCCCTTCTCCTCAACCTCAGCGAAACCGTCACCCGCAACTAACCCATGGATCCCCGCGCTGAATTCTCGAATCACCTGACCCGACGGACCTTCCTCGGGCAGACCGCCCGCGGCGTCGGCGGCCTCGCCCTCGGCACGATGCTGGCGCCCGAACTGCTCGGCGCCGGCAAGGCCGGGACGGAACGCGTCGCCGGCCTGCCCGGTCTCCCGCACTTCGCGCCCAAGGCCAAGCGGGTGCTCTGCCTCTTCCAGTCCGGCGGTCTGTCGCACGTCGACCTCTTCGACCACAAGCCGATGCTGAAGCAGATGGCGGGCAAGGACCTGCCGCCCTCCGTCAAGGGCACGCAGCGCCTGACCGGTATGACCAGCGGCCAAGGTAGCTACCCCTGCACGCCGGCGATCAAGGACGGCAAACTCTGCGGCAAGAACGGCCTCTGGATCAGCGACCTGCTCCCGCACCTGCAGACGGTCGCCGACGAACTGTGCTTCATCAAGAGCCTGCACACCGAGGCGATCAACCACGACCCGGCGATCACGTTCATGAACACGGGCAACCAGCAGCCCGGTTACGCCAGCATGGGCGCCTGGGCCAGCTACGGCCTCGGCACCGAGAACGCGAACCTCCCCGCGTTCATCGCGATGGTCTCGCAGGGAACCGGCAAGAATCCGGGCCAGCCGGTGTTCTCGCGCCTCTGGGGCAGCGGCTTCCTCCCCTCCAGCCACCAAGGCGTCGGCCTGCGTCCGGGGGCCAACCCGGTGCTCTACCTCCAGAACCCGCCCACGGTCGACGGCGAGCAGCGCCGCGCCCTGCTGGACGACCTAGCCGCCCTCAACGAGGAACGCGCCAAGGAAATCGGGGATCCCGAGACGATCACGCGCATCAAGGCCTACGAGATGGCCTTCCGCATGCAGACCTCGGTCCCGGACCTGACCGACATCTCCCAGGAGTCCCGCGAGACCCTGGCGGCCTACGGACCCGAGGTCACCCGACCCGGTTCCTACGCGGCCAATTGCCTGCTGGCCCGACGCCTGCTCGAACGCGACGTACGCTTCGTGCAGCTCTTCCACCGCGGCTGGGACCAGCACATCGCCCTCACCCGCCAGCTCCCGAACCAGTGCCGCGACATCGACCAGCCGACGGCGGCGCTGATCAAGGACCTGAAGGCGCGCGGCATGCTCGATGACACGCTGGTGGTCTTCGCGACCGAGTTCGGGCGTACGGCGTTCAGCCAAGGCGGCTTCGGCAACCCGGGCGCGGGCCGCGACCACCACGGCCGCTCCTTCACCGTCTGGCTGGCCGGCGGCGGCGTGAAGCCGGGCTTCGAGTTCGGGGCCACCGACGAGTTCGGCTACAACATCGCCAAGGACCCGGTGCACCTCCGCGACCTACACGCGACGATCCTCCATTGCCTGGGCATCGACCACGAGCGCTTCACCTTCAAGTTCCGCGGCCTCAACGTGAAGCTCACCGGCGTCGAGGAAGCCCACGTCGTCAAGGGAGTGTTGGCTTGAGGAGGTAGGGCTGACCGTCCCCGCTCGGACGTGCGTCTAGAGCCATTAGGGCCAGGGTCAGGACCAGGGCCAGGGAAAGGTCATGCGGAATAGCTCAGCGGGCGCTGGGACACTCCAGCGGACCAGCAGGGACGCTGGTCCCTACCAAGAGACAGAGATGCAACGGGCACCAAGGATCAGGGCCTAGCGTGAAGCGACAGGGAGTTACCTGGCCCTGACCCTAGCCCTGGCCCTCTTTTGTTTACACGCCCTGCCGGGCATGCCGCTTACCTCGTCAACGTCGCGCTGGTGACCTTGTTCTTGGTCGGATCGTACTGGAAACCGGTCAACACCACATTGGTCACGGTGTAGGTCTGGGTGCCTTTGACCGTCGAGGAAAGCCTAGGGGTATTGAGGGTCACCTGACCGCGGGAGTTGGTCCGGGCGGTCACGGTGCCCGTGAAGAGGCCCGTGGCCGAAATCGTCACCGAGGCGTTCGGGGCCGGCTTGCCGGCATGGTCAAGGATCGTGACGGTGCCGGTGATGTAGCCCGAGGTATTTGTGGACCTCACCCATCCCATGGAGATCGAGGCCACGTTGACGAACTGCATCGTGGAGGGCGGAGGGGTGGCACCGACCGTCACAAGGAGGGTGGCGACGGCGGTCGCCCCGGAGTTATCGGTGACGGTCAGGCGGACCGTGAAGTTGCCGGCCGCTTGGTAGGTCTTGGTGACGTTGGCCAAGGTCGAGGTGGTGCCATCGCCGAAATCCCAGAGGTAGCCCGCGACGATGCCATCCGGGTCACTGGAATTGCTGCCGACGAAGTTCACCGTAAAGGGCGCGGTACCGGCAATCGTGCCGTTGGCGGAGACAGCCGGACTGGTGCCGGCGGTGGAGGCCACCGGGGGCTGGTTCACGACGACGGCGGACGGCCAGCTGCCGGAGAGGCTGAATCGACCCAGGGAAGAATAGTCGGTGTAACCGGTGAGGGGGTCGTTGGTGCTACCCTTGCCGTCCACGACGATGTAGTAGGTGCCGCCGACCACGGGTACGGAGAGGTTGGCGCCCAGGCCGGCCGCCGTGCCCTGCGCCAGGACGAGGCCATTGGCGTCGACCAGCGAGAGCGAGAGGTTGAGGTTAGGCGAGGGCTGGGCGACGAGACCGGAGATGTTCACGGTGCCGGCACCGGCGGTGATGCGGAACCAGTCTTGGTCGGCGCGATCGGCGATGATGCCGCCGGCGGTGAAATTGGCCCCGGAGACCACGGAGGCGGTGGTCGCGGTCGAGCCATGCTCATCGGGGACGCGGGGGATGCGGCCGGAAATCAGCGCCACTTGGTCCTGAGTGTTGTTGGAGAGGGGGTAGTCGCCGCGGGTCCACTGGACGACGTTCTTGTAGTAACCGACGCCCATGATCGGAGCCCAGTCGGCATGCCCCGTGTAATACTCGACGCCGGTGGTCTGGCCGGAGTGGTAAAGGCCAAGGGTGTGGCCGACTTCGTGGGAGGCGGCCTCGGCGATGTAGCGCCCGCTATTGCTCAACTGCTGGGGGAAGACGAAGCAGGGGACGTCGTTGACGGTGGTGGTCGCCGAGACGAGGCCGCCGAAGGACCCGACGTAGGCCACGCCGCCGGCGGAGGCCCCGAGCCACTGCGTGCTGGAACCGCCGATGACGCAGCGCACGCCGTGGGCGATGTCCGAGGAGGTGGTCCGCCGGAGCTTCTCGATGCCGGGGTCTTCAGTCGTAACGTCCACATCCCAAGACGCGAAGTCCTCCGCGACGCGGCGCCAGATGTCCTGGATGACCGCACGCTCGGCATCGGAGAAGCTCGCCGGAGCGCTATCCGAGTCGAAGGCGGGGGTGACGATCGGGGCTCCCGCGGCGTAGGCATTGTTCCAAGAGGTCCCCGTCGTGGTATGACCGTTGAAGTCCAGGAAGATGACCTTGGCCGCGCCGGGGCGGGAGTGCAGCAGGAAGGTATTGGCGAGCGGCTGGTTCGCGGTCGCGGTGTAGGGCGTGGTATCCGGACCGACCTGCGCCTGAGCGCCGAGACAGATGAAGTGAGGACGATTGGAACGATCGAAGTAAAGGTGCTTGTGGTTACCGCAGGCTCGATCGAAACCAACCCGCTCGACCCCCGACTCATCGGCCGCGCGATCGCGTTCGGCCTTGGAGGTGCGCACCGCCTCACGACGCGAAGGATTGGCGCCCGTGCCCGGAGTAGCCACGGCGGCATTATTGGTGGCCGAAGACGACGGTGTGTTGGCTGGAGGCGCGGCGAAGGAAACCAGGGAGATCGCAAGGGCGGACCAGACGGCGAGGAGGCGGGGGACCATGGACGAAATCTAGCGGTCTTTTCGTGCTAGGCAAACGGTTTTCCGGCGGTTTCGCTTGTCCCGGCTCCACCCCCCGCCTATGCCCTCGCCCATGCGGCGCCCCCTGCTCAAGGCCTTTTTTTTTGGTTTTCTCATTATCTTTGAGGCTATGGCCGTAGAAGCCGGCCGCCCCCCGAACGTCATCGTCATCCTGGTCGACGACATGGGGCAGACCGACGCCGCCTGCTACGGGAGCCGCCTCTTCGTCACACCCCACATCGACCAGCTCGCCAAGGATGGGGTCCGCTTCACCGATGGCTACTCGGCCTGCACGGTCTGCTCCCCCACCCGCGCGGCGCTCCTGACGGGCAAGTACCCGGCCCGCCTGCACCTGACCGACTGGATCGCGGGTCACGACAAGCCCAAGGCGAAGCTGAAGATTCCGGCGTGGCAGAAATTCCTCCCGCTCGAGGAGATCACCTTGGCGGAACAGCTTAAGGCCGCCGGCTACGCCACGGCCAGCATCGGCAAGTGGCACCTCACGCCGGGGCTCAAGGAGGGCGACCAGGCCTACTACCCCGAGAAGCACGGCTTCGACCTCAACGTCGGCGGCTACCACCGCGGCCAGCCGCCCGCCTACGTGGCGCCCTACAACATCCCCACCCTCCCCGAAGGGCCGAAGGGAGAGTTCCTCACGGACCGCGAAGCGGCCGAGGCCGTGAAGTTCATCGAAGCCAACAAGGACAAGCCGTTCTTCCTCTACCTACCCCATTACGCCGTCCACACCCCAATCGCCGGCAAGCCCGAGGTGGTGGACAAGTTCAAGGCGAAGGTGCAGGCCGACGCGACGCTCAAGCAGCGCAACGCGACCTACGCGGCGCTGGTCAGCAGCGTCGATGACGCCCTCGGCACCATCCGCGCCAACCTGAAGAGCCTGAAGCTCGACGAAAACACGGTCATCATCTTCACGGGCGACAACGGCGGTCTGCTGCCGATCACCGAGAACAGTCCCTACCGCGCCGGGAAAGGCTCGGCCTACGAAGGCGGAGTGCGCGTCCCGCTGATCGCCTTGTGGCCGGGCGTGAACAAGCCGGGCGCCGTGGAGGCCACCCCCGCCATCACCCTGGATATCTACCCCACCGTCCTCGAGATGGCCGGCGTCAAGCCGCTGGCCTCCGTCGTCGACGGACGGAGCCTCGCCCCGCTGCTGCGCGGCGGCAAACTCGACCGCGACGCGATCTACTGGCACTACCCGCATTACCATCCTGGCGGAGCGACCCCCTACAGCGCGATCCGCAAGGGTGACTTCCGGCTGGTGCACTTCTACGAGGACAATCGGGACGAGCTCTATGACCTGTCGCAGGACATCGGCGAGAAGCAGGACTTGATGGCGACCCAGGCGACCCGTGCCAAGGCGATGCGCGAACAGCTCGACGCCTGGCTGAAGTCGGTGGACGCGCAACTGCCGACGCCCAACCCCGACCACGACCCGAACGCGGGCAAGGCCAAGGGCGGCGAGGGCAAGAAGAAGGCGACGAAATAAAGGCTACTTCGCGCCCTTCGGCGCTTCGTCGAACCCAGGCAGTTCGCCCGTGTGGGTGACCTTGATCTCGGCGATGCGCCCGGGGAAGCCTCGACCGATGGTCGTCACCGGGCCTGAGGCGGGATTGAGTTTGGTCGTCCGCGCCCAAAGCTCGACGACGCTACGCTGGCCCAAGGGCTTCTCGCCGACCTTCTGACCATCGAGGTACAAGGCGGCGACGTCGTCCTTGAGGGTCAAGGAGAGCCGCACCCATCGGTCCGTCGGCATCTTGGCGGGAGCCGCGAGGTAGACGAATTCCCTCGCATTCCCGAGGAAGAAGCATGGGGCGCCCTGCTTGGACACGCCCACGCTGAATTGCTCTTCCGTGTTATCGGCGGAGAGGACCCAGGATTGGTCCCTCAGGCTCCCAGCCGGAAGGAACACCTTCGCGTCGACCGCCAGGTTGCGGGCATCCACGACATGGCCGTCGACGCGGATGCCGGCCGGCGGCGCCAGCATAGCACCGCGCCACTTGTCGGCCCCCGGGAGCAGTACCCCATCCGCATCACCCACGAGGTCGCGCACGATAGGGGCATGCGAGCCGTCGAACTTCCAATGAGCGTAGAGGCCGCGGTTGTCGGCGACTTCCTTGGGCTTCCTCAGCAAGTCGGCGTTGAGGTAGCCATAGAAGAGGCCGCGGTCGAAGCGCTCCGACTTGCAGCCGGTGAAATGGACTTCAAGGTCCTCGGCGAACATCGCCGTGCCGGCGATTTCGGTGGTGGGCGAGAGATGGACCTCCCCGAAGCCACGGATCATCACGTCGCCCGAGACCGCGCCGTCGCCATCGAGGGTCGCGAATTCCTGCAGCCGCGCATTGCCGCCCACGCGCGCCTTGCCTGACAACTTCGCATAACCGCCGACATGCGCATGCCCGCCGAGCTGGGCGCGATCCCCGACGCGGGCATAACCGCTGACGACGGCATCGTCGCCGACCCGAGCGGACTGACGGATGACGGCATGGCCATGCACCTGCGCCCGTCCAGTGACCTTGGCGGCGTCCAGGACCATGGCATTCTTGGCGACATAAGCGGTGGTGTCCACATGGGCGGATCTCGCCACAAAGCCGCCACCATTGGGATGCGGCGCTCCTGCGACCTTCGGGAAGTCGCGAAGCATGGGAAAATCATCGCACTCGGCTCCCGTCAGGGCCACCGCATACGGGTAGCGACGCTTCACGGCGAAGCCGGGTCGAAACTCCTGCGGGACGTATTTCGTCGGGGTCGCCGCGATGGCCAAGGCGAGGCGCTCCTGGGGACGCACCTCCAACGACACGCGGCCCGAGCGCACCGTCGGGCTATAGCGACAACGTCCTTGCGAGTCCACCGCCACCATGGTCACCCGCCAGTCGGCGAACTCCGTCGGATCACGGAAGCCCTCGAATTCGGCCTCGACGGACTTAGCCCCTACATGCGGATCCAGCCAGACGATGTTCACGCCATACTGCTTGGGCGCCTGTGAATAGAGCGGAGCCCACCGGCCATCCGCGCCTTTCTCCAACACGGCGCCTAAGCTGGACACTCGACCCGCTTGGGACTCGAGGCCACGGATTTCCTTAAGGTGGAAATACTGGTTCTGGAAATCCCAGCCGACCATGCGGGCGGCGAGTTCGCCGATGGTGTCGCCAAAACCTTCGACGCCGTCTTTCCAGACCTTGCGCTCGACGCCGACGCGCATGATGGCCTGGAATGGGTCCTCCAACGCGCCGTCGCGATCGTTGCGCCGGCAGGCCGGCCAGATGTCGTAGGGAAAGGACCAGCCGAAGCGCGGATCCTCCGCGAGCACCTGCAGGAACGGCCAGGAACCATAATTATGGCGGCTGGAGTTGAGCTCGTAATGGGCGCGCTCGGCGTAGTGCCCGAGCACCGGCGGGTAGGCCGGCATGAACTGCTGGGTGCTCCAATTCGCGTGGCACTCCCAGAACCAACCGACCAGGGGCGAATCGCGGAAGCCCTTGGAGTAATACTGCACCGAATGGGTGAACTCGTGGATGACCACGCTGCTGCCGTCGCCGAGGGCGCCCGGGTGCATGATCACGTCGGCCCCGCCGAAGGCGAAGCCTTCCTTGTGTTTGGCGAGGCCCGTACCGGTGATGAAGACGTTCAGCTTGTGGGGGGAACGGTCGCCGGCCATCGGCAGCGGGGCGCCAAGCTCATCGAGGTGGGTCCAGACCGTCTCGAACCAGACCTTCTGGCGCTCCAGAAAACCGGGCGCGAAGGCCTTCTTGCCCGAACCGGCCTTGTCGGGGCCGGTGTAGAAGGCGAAATGCGGGCTCACCGTGACGTCCGCCGTCTCCTTCGTGTACCCCTTCATCACCAGCGGGTACTCGGTGCGGGGCTTCGGGGAAATCTGCTGGCGACGCTTCACCTCGAGCTGTTCGGCGAGGGCCCGGTCGGCCGGGGAAAGCAGCTTGGCCGGATAACTGCGCAGTCGGTAGTCGTCCCGCAGCAGGATCAGCGCCGCGGACGAGAACTCATGGTCTTCGCAACGGAGTTCGACGAACGCGCCCTTCACTTCCTTCGGCCAATCCGCCATCGGCGCCGGGAAGGCCGCGAACGACCAGGTGCGCATCTCTCGGCCCACGGCCATCCGCCGCCCTTCGGCCAGGCGCAGGACCTCGGTCTCCTGGACGGAGGCGAGGAGCGGCGACAGGAACATCAGTCCGAGCAGGAAGACGCGCAGAGTCATGGGTTCGTTCTACCCCACCCCTGAGCCTCGCCAACCCGAAACCTCAGGCCTACTTCGCGCCTTCGGCCTTCTTCTTGGCGGCGTTCTTGGCCCCCTTGGCCTGACGCTCCCGATGGGTCCGCTCGCCGGTGGCGTCCGGGTCGTCGACGTCGGGCACCTGCAGCTCGGTGCGCAGGCGCTTCAGCCGCGCCTCGAGGTCGGCCTGGACGGCGGCGTAGTCCGGCTGGCCGGCGACGCTCTTCAGTTCCAGGGGATCCTTGGCCGTGTCGAACAGGTCGACCGCGTCCTTCCCGACGCCGTAGTAGTGCACCAACTTATGGTCGGCGGTGATCACGCCGTAGTGCGGGGAGACGTGGTGCGGCTCGGGATACTCGTAGTAATGGTAGTAGAACTCCTTGCGCCAGTCGGCCGGCGCCTGCCCCGCGAGCACGGGGCGCAGGCTGCGTCCCTGCATGTCGGCCGGGGCCGGGACGCCCGCCATGTCGAGGAAGGTCTGCGCCAGGTCGACGTTGGCGACGAGGGACTTGTCGACGGAACCGGCCTTGGTCACGCCGGGCCAGCGGACCAGCAGCGGCGTGCGGACGGATTCCTCGAAGATCCAGCGCTTGTCGAACCAGCCATGTTCGCCGAGGTAGAACCCCTGGTCGGCCGAGTAGACGACGATGGTGTTCTCCAGCAGGCCCTCGGCCTCGAGGTACTTCAGGACGCGGCCGACGTTGTCGTCGACGGACTTCACGCAACCCAGGTAGTCGTGCATGTAACGCTGGTAGCGCCACTTGACGAGGTCGCGACCCTCCGGCTTGGCCTGGCGGTAGGCGTCGTTGATCGGGCCGTAGTAGGCATCCCAGACCTTAGCCTGCTCAGGGGTGATGCCGGGCGGGTGGACCAGCTTCATGTCGAGCGGGCTGATGGTCTTCGCCAAGGTCATGTCCTGGTCGGCGACCACCGCCGCGCGCCCCTTGTAGTCGTCGAACAAGGTGGCCGGCTCGGGATAGACGCGCCCCTTGTCCCACCCGAGGTCGGTCAGGTTGGGCGACCACTCGCGGTGCGGCGCCTTATGCTGGCACATGAGCAGGAAGGGCTTGGACTTGTCGCGCTTGGCCAGCCAGCCGAGCGACACCTCCGTCGTGATGTCGGTCACGTAGCCCGAAGTCTTCACGATGCCTCCGGCGGTCTTCATCGGAGGGTTGTAGTAGATGCCCTGCCCCTGCAGGATCTGCCAGAAGTCGAAACCGGTCGGGTCGCTGTTGAGGTGCCACTTGCCGACCATGGCGGTCTGGTAGCCGGAGGCCTGGAGCAGCTTCGGGAAAGTCGTCTGGGCACCGTTGAAGACGGAGTTCGTGTTGTTGTAGAAGCCGTTCCGATGGGAATACTTCCCGGTGAGGATGACCGCCCGGCACGGGCCGCAGATCGAATTGGTCACGAGCGCCCGGTCGAACCGCATGCCCTCCCGCGCGATCCGGTCGATGTTCGGGGTCTGGATGAGTTTCCGGTCGTCGCCGTAGGCGCTGATCGCCTGGTAGGCATGGTCGTCGGAATAGATGAAGACGATGTTCGGGCGGGGGCGGTCGGCGGCGAAGGCCGCGACGCAAAGCATGAGCAGGGCGACGAAACGGGGCATGACCCATTCATCGCCTAAATCCCGGGTTCGTAAACAGAAAACCAACCCTCCGACACGGGAACCCGCGCGTTCAGCCGGTGTCGGCTGGAAATGCGCACCGCCGCTCTCCTGCTCCTTGCCCTAGGC
>Ga0255078_1000361_pt1 | contig 12870 bp, 10 predicted proteins | sample Colum_Atlam_RepA_FD_188462 | JGI IMG/M metagenome (GOLD analysis project Ga0255078, IMG submission 188462) | Freshwater microbial communities from Columbia River, Oregon, United States - Colum_Atlam_RepA_8h | ecosystem: Environmental > Aquatic > Freshwater > River | place: USA: Oregon... | reverse complement strand
CGAATGCTTGGACTGTTGGGCATGGCCTTTGGTGTTGGGTTTGTTGTTGGCCCAGCGCTTGGTGGTCTTGCTGCACTTGGCGGACCGCACGTTCCTTTTTATGTTGCGGGTGTGCTTGCTTCAATCAACGCGGTTGCAGCGATCATTCGCTTGCCAGAAACGAAAAAAGTTCGCGAACACATTTCAGTTGAAACGCATGAGCCAAAAAAGCACAACATCACATCATTTGTGTTGATCGGATTTTTCTCAGTGCTTCCATTTGCAGGATTTGAAGCTACTTTTTCGTTGTTCGGAGGGTCACGATTCAATTTGACAGAAGCCGGCACGGCTGCAGTTTTTCTTGCAGTCGGATTGCTGATGTCTGCAGTGCAAGGTGGGCTGATTGGTCCGCTTACCCAGAGGTTCGGTTCGTTGAATTTGCTACGTGTTGGTCAAGTGTGTGTCGCGGCGGGAATGTTGTTCCTTGGTGCCGCAGTTATTTGGCCTGTGCTGATCATTGCGCTTGTGTTAGTGGTCATTGGCGCTGGAATTTCAAGTCCATCACTCACCACGCTTGTTGCTAACTCTGCACCCGAAGCTAAGCGCGGGGAAGTGCTTGGTTTTCAGCAATCGTCAAATGCTCTTGCTCGTGTTATCGGACCGCCGCTAGCAGGTTTGGCTTTTGATCACATTGGTGTCGGTGCACCGTTCACGTTTGGTGCTGGTGTGTATTTGATTGCCATTGTTGTTGCTTCGCGTCGATCTCTTCGTCATTCAAAATGAGCGAAGAAACTCGCATGGGCTATCAGCCTGCGCTTGATGGCTTGCGCGCACTGAGTGTTATTGCTGTCATTTTGTATCACGCAGGAATTCATTGGATTCCAGGTGGATTCATCGGCGTCGAAGTGTTTTTTGTTGTTAGTGGTTTTCTCATTACGTCGTTAATGATTGACGAGCAGCATGTTTCGGGCAAAGTGAGCCTGAAGCAGTTTTGGATTCGACGTGCGCGTCGATTGCTTCCAGCATTGTTCACCATGCTGATTGCATCTCTTGTGGCGGTGACGTTTTTTGCAAAGGATTCTGCACCGGATTTCCGTCAAGACGTCGTGCCAGCACTTGGATATTTCTCAAACTGGTGGCAGATCTATTTCGTTGACACTCCGTACTTTGCTGCGAACTCGTTGCCGATGCTTCGACACCTATGGTCGTTGGCCGTAGAGGAACAGTGGTATGTGCTGTGGCCAATTGCATTTGTTTTTGTACTGGGAAACAAACGAATTCCAAGGTGGATTTCGGCTGTAGTTATTGGGCTTTTGGCCGCAGCGGTCATGGTGGGAACCGCACTGGCATTTACCGCCGATAACGAAACGCGCATCAACTTTTTGTATCTCAGCACGATCACAAGGTCGAGCGGGCTATTGCTTGGTGCGGCGCTGGCATGTGTATGGCATCCATGGAAAAAAGCAGTTGTTCGTTTTGCGAAGGTGCGATCTGGTTTCGCCGACGTATTGGCGCTTGGTGCACTGGCAACGCTTGGGTATATCTCTGCTTTCATTCATGTTGCCGACGAGCAGTTGTACATGGGCGGTCTTGCTGCTGCAACTGTTGCATCTGCGGTGATTATTGCGGTCGTCGTGCGTTCGGGAAAATCACTGGTGAAGCAAGCGCTGTCATTTCCGCTGCTTGTCGAGATTGGCCGGCGTTCATACGGTTTGTATTTGTGGCACTGGCCAATTTTTGTAGTCACAGGTGCACGACTGTCGTCAATTCGTCTTGCATACGCGTTAACGGCAACGGTCATCATCAACGAATTTGTCTATCAATTCATTGAAACCCCAGCGCGAAAAGGTGCGATTGGTAATTGGCTTCGCCAACGGCGACAATTGTCAGCCATGCGTCGAAGACTTCCCGTAGCACTCACTGTTGTGGTGGCCGCACTCATTGGTGTAACGAGTGTGCAGCTATCGGGAATTCAGGCGCGCGACGTTTCGGTTGATACTGGAAATACTGATGTGGTGTTTGTTGTTCCAACAACATTGCCGACAACAGCAACCACGGCGGTGAATACTCCGGTCACTAGCACGACGCTTGCAAAATTGCCGAGGCGCTTGGTGATTGTCGGTGACTCACAGGCCCACTCGCTGGCAGTTAACAAGCCAAGTGGTATTGAAAAAACATTTGTGATTACGAACGGTTCAATTGATGGTTGTGGCGTGTACGACCGAGGTGTCGGTATTGGTGGAACCAGCGGAAAGTTCCGTCGTAACTTTGCTAATTGCAAAGGATTTGAAACAAAGTGGGCAAAGTCGGCAGCACAAGCAAATGCCGACGTTGCGCTGGTGGTGGTAGGTGCTTGGGAAGTGATGGATCTACAGATCAATAGCTTTCTGTTCAAAGTGAATACCGTTCCTGCCGACACCATGTTTAAGACACAGCTTCAACGTGGCATTGATGCGTTGCGCAAACAAAACGTAGCTGTTGCACTCCTTGAAGTTGCGTGTATGCGACCGGTTGAATCGAAGGGCGGACCAGTTCCACCGTTGCCACAGCGCGGTGACGACACTCGCACGGGTCACCTGAATGCATTGATGCGCGAAGTTGCAGCACCCGAAAACGATGGGGTGTACTTCGTGGATGGACCCAAGGAATGGTGTTCAGACCCCAAAGTTGCCAACAGCCTGAGTTATCGCTGGGATGGAGTACACGTATACAAGCCAGGCGCAAAGCTCATTTTGGAGTCGATTGCGCCGGCAATTCTGCAGATTCCCGTTACCCGTACGAAGTAGCACCGGCGCTTACCGTGCGGTAACTTGTGCGCATGGCTGATTTTTCACTTGCACTCAATGATGACCAATTACAACTTAAGGACTGGATTCATCAGTTCGCAGTAGACACCATTCGTCCTGCCGCACACGAGTGGGATGAAAAAGAAGAGTTCCCTTGGCCAGTAGTGCAAGAGGCAGCAAAGATCGGTTTGTACGGTCTCGACTTCATCATGAATGCAATGTCTGACCCAACTGGTCTCACCATGGTGGTGGCAATTGAAGAAATGTTCTGGGGCGATGCTGGTATTGGCATGGCAATTATGGGCTCTGGTCTTGCAGCAGCAGGTATTGCAGGAAACGGAACGCCAGAACAAATGATGGAATGGGTTCCACAGTGTTACGGAACTCCAGACGATGTGAAGCTTGGCGCATTCTGCGTGAGCGAACCAGATGCAGGTAGTGACGTTTCAAACTTGCGCACGCGCGCGGTGTATGACGAAGCAAATGACGAGTGGGTATTGAACGGAACAAAGGCATGGATTACTAACGGTGGCATTGCCAACGTGCACGTGGTTGTTGCTGCAGTTGACCCAGAGCTGAAGGGTCGTGGCCAAGCAAGCTTCATCATTCCTCCAGGAACCAAGGGCTTGTCACAGGGTCAGAAGTATTTGAAGCACGGAATTCGTGCAAGCCACACAGCAGAAGTGGTGCTCGACAATGTTCGCGTACCGGGTCGTTGCTTGTTGGGCGGAAAAGAAAAGCTTGATGCCAAACTTGCTCGCTACCGCGAAGGAACATCAAGTGGTAAGCAACCAGCGATGGCAACATTTGAAGCAACTCGCCCAGCGGTGGGTGCGCAGGCGTTAGGCATTGCACGCGCAGCGTATGAGTATGCACTTGACTACGCAAAAGAACGACATGCATTTGGTAAGCCGATCATCATGCACCAAGCAATTGCGTTCAAACTTGCCAACATGATTACTCAAATTGATGCAGCACGTTTGCTCATTTGGCGTGCATCGTGGCTTGCGAAGAATGGTGGCTTTAAGAACGCCGAAGGCTCCCAGAGCAAGTACTACGCATCAGAGATGTCGGTGAAGGTGACGGAAGAAGCCATTCAGATTTTGGGTGGATATGGCTACACACGTGAATACCCAGTCGAGCGCTGGCACCGTGACGCCAAGATTCACACCATCTTTGAGGGCACCTCAGAGATCCAGCAGCTGGTGATTGCTCGTGCAATCTCTGGCTTGCGTGTGGAGTAAAGCGGTTTAACGGGCTCCGGCTCGTTGATATGAACGCGATGCAATTGGGGCGAACACCAAAATTAAGCCAATTGCCCAAATAAGCGTGTACAGCGTGCTGTTTTGTATTGGCCATGCTGTGGGTTCTGGCGCAGATGCTGGGATGTTGCCGAAATGTACTCGTGCTGCATGCGTTAATGCTGAAACGGGGTTCCATTCGGCGATCGTTCTAAAGGCAGCCGGCAAATTGTCTGATGGCACAAAGGTGTTGGCGATGAACGTAAGCGGGAACAGCACCATGAACGAAGCATTGTTCACTACTTCTGGTGTGCGCACTGCAAGGCCGATGCAGGCCATAACCCAAGAAAACGCGTACGAGAAAAACAGCAACAGGGCGTATCCGATTAGTGCGTCTAACACTGAACTGCGAATGCGCCAGCCAACTGCAAGTCCTGCAATTGACATCATGGCAATCGACAACACGTTATAAATGACGTCGCTTGCAGTACGTCCGGCAACTACTGCAAATGGAGACATCGGAAGCGACCTGAATCGATTGATCAGACCCTTTTGCAAATCTTCAGCGAGTCCCGCTCCCGTAAATGTTGCTCCGAACACCACGGTCTGGGTGAAGATTCCTGCCATCAAAAACTCTCGGTAGCTGCTGCCTGGAATGTCGATTGACCCTCCAAAAACATACGCAAAGAGAACAACAAACATCAATGGCTGGATGAGAACGAAAACCATGACATCGGGAACTCGCCGAATACGAATGGTGTTCCGTCGGGCAATGACCAAAGAATCGCGAAGGATGTTCATGCGTTACTCGATTCTTCTGCGGCGTGACCAGTTAATTCAACAAAAACATCGTCCAGTGTTGGTCGACGTAATCCAATATCAATAATGGCAACATTCTTTGCCTCAAGTTCACGAAGTACTTGACTCAAAGCTTGAACGCCATTTTTCACTGGTGCGGAAAATGCACCATCGCCACTGTGGGCACGCAATGGACCCGAGGCAACGCCTCGCAAGATTGATTCAGTGAGCTCGAATTGGTCTTGGCGCTCAATGTGGACGTCGAGGTGCTCTCCACCGATTCGTCGCTTTAGTTCGTCTGCTGTTCCCTCTGCGATGGAGCGACCATGGTCAATTACCACAATTTGGTTTGCAAGTTGATCGGCTTCTTCCAAATACTGAGTGGTGAGCAAAACCGTGGTTCCCTGAGCGACACGATCGCGGATCACATCCCACAGTTCGCCGCGGCTCACTGGGTCTAGACCGGTGGTTGGTTCATCAAGAAAGAGCACCGGTGGGTCGGCGATCAGTGCGCCAGCAAGGTCAATTCGTCGTCGCATGCCACCAGAGAACGTTTTCAAAGGACGATGCGCTGCATCAGAAAGTCGAAAACGTTCAATCAGTTCTTGTGCCCGAGTTTTAGCTTCGCGCCTGCTCATTCCGTAGAGGCGACCGATCATTTCGAGATTTTCAGTTGCAGTGAGATGTTCATCAACTGCTGCATATTGGCCAGAGAGTCCAATTCGTTTGCGGACTTCGTGCGGATTAGCCAGCACATCAATTCCAGCAACTGTGGCTGATCCTGAAGTGGGCTTAACAAGTGTGGTGAGAATCGAGACAGCAGTGGTTTTTCCAGCACCATTTGGGCCGAGAAGTCCAAGAACCGTCCCTGCACGAACCTCTAGGTTCAGTCCATCAAGTGCGGTAACTGAGCCATATTTCTTTACAAGATTGCGCGCAATGATGCTTGAGTCGCGACTATCAGTTGACATTGCATTCACGGTATCACCACATCTGTAACAGTTTGTGAAGAAGTACTAGTTTCAGATGTGTGAGCAAGCGCGTGTTAGTGACAGGTGCAACATCGGGAATTGGTGAGGCTTTTGCACGTTGGTATGCAGACAGTGCAAGTGAACTTGTGCTTGTGGGACGAAACAAATCTGAGTTAGATCGTGTTGCAAGTGCGGTGCGTTCACGAGGCGTACATGCTGAAGTGATTGTTGCCGATCTCTCTCATAAAGATGGAGTGGAAAGTGTTGGCGCTCAGTGTGGAGCCGTTGATGTTCTCGTGATGAATGCTGGTGTTACACATGCGGCAAAAATCGGCACATCGGACCGAGATCAGTTAGACGAACTTGCGTACCTCATGTCGGCGGGCATTGTCCGACTGAGTGAGATTGTGGTGCCGCACATGGTGGAGTGTGGCAGTGGTGATGTGGTGATTGTGTCGAGCATTGCAACATTTACGCCCATGCGTAAAGCGGGGCCGTATGCAGCCGCAAAGACATACGCAACTTCATATGCACGCAGCCTTGCGCTCGAGGTGAATAGTCGTGGTGTGCGAGTTGTTGCGGTGTGCCCTGGGTATGTTCGAACAGACTTACACCGCAGGGCAGGGCTTGATCACCTATCGCAGAGCGTTCCAGGCTGGATGTGGCTGACACCCGACGATGTTGTTCGTGCGACGACGCGGGCACTTGAACGCGGGAAAACCGTGGTGGTTCCCGGATTGGTGTATCGAATTGCTCTGCCATTTCTGGCTTCTTCAACCGCTCAACGACTGTGGCGACGAATAACCCGTCGTTCGTCAAGCACGTCTTCATAGTCGTGACACAATGAAGAGATGACCACACCAGTTTCAGTATCCGTAGAGATCAAGGCGCCTGTAGAAAAAGTGTGGGCAATGATTACCGATTTACCACGAATGGGTGAGTGGTCGCCTGAAAACAAGGGCGGAGAGTGGATGAAAGGTGCGACGTCTGCTGCTGTCGGCGCTTCATTTAAAGGAAAGAATGGCAACGGAAAAAAGAATTGGTCAACTTCGGTGAAAGTAAATGCACTCGAAGCCCAACGTAAGTTTTCTTTTGGACTAATGGTATTTGGCAAAAACTGGTGCGATTGGGTGTACGAGCTAGAGCCAACTGCTGAAGGTTGTCGTGTAACCCACAGTTGGATTGATCATCGTGGCAAGGTTTCGGCGAAGTTAGGCAAAGTGGTGAGTGGCGTTGCTGATCGTGCAACGCACAACCGGAAGAATATGGAAGTGACGTTGCAAAACTTGGCGAAGGCTTGCGCCTAACAAAACGCGACTAGTTGTTGCCGAGTTCGCGCGCGGTAACAAACGCTGCCACACACGTATCGATATCTGCCTTTGTGTGCGTTGCACACACTTGTACGCGAATGCGAGCCTTGCCCATAGGTACAACTGGGTAAGAAAACGCAACAACGTAGATGCCGAGTTTGAATAGTTCTGCCGCCATGCGAACTGCTTCGTGTTCGTCGGCAAACATAACAGGCACGATTGGGTGTTCACCGGGTAGCAAGGTGAACCCTGCGGCCGACATTTGATCGCGGAAATACTTTGCGTTTTCACGAAGTGTTTCACGAGTGTTCGAGCCCTGCGCAACGAGGTCGAGAGCAACGAGCGAACCCGCGACCACGGTTGGAGGAATGGAGTTAGAGAACAAATACGGGCGAGCGCGCTGACGCAACAAGTCAACAATTTCTTGGTGTGCCGAGATGTAACCACCTGATGCGCCACCGAGTGCTTTGCCAAGTGTTCCCGAAATGATGTCAACACGGTCCCGTACACCAAACATTTCTGGTGTGCCCGCGCCAGTTGCGCCAATGAACCCGACTGCATGTGAGTCGTCCACCATGACCATGGCTTCGTACTTGTCGGCAAGATCGCAGATTTCTTTCAATGGAGCAAATGATCCGTCCATGGAAAACACTCCGTCAGTCACGATGAGTGTGCGACGAGCACCGCGAGCTGCAACAAGCTGAGCCTCAAGATCGGCCATGTCGCGGTTCTTGTAGCGGTAACGAGTGGCTTTGCAGAGACGAATTCCATCAATGATTGAAGCGTGATTTAGCTCGTCTGAGATAACCGCATCGCCCTGATCGAGCAACACCTCAAACACTCCGCCGTTTGCATCAAAGCATGAAGGGAACAAGATGGTGGCATCTGTTCCAAGCAGCGAGGATAAGCGGGCTTCTAACTCGTCGTGTTGGGACTGTGTTCCACAAATGAAACGCACGCTGGCCATGCCAAATCCGTTGATGTCTAGCGACTCTTTGGCTGCAGTAATTACTGAAGAGTTGTTTGCAAGTCCCATGTAGTTGTTCGAGCAAAAGTTGATGAGGTCTTTTTCGCTACTGAGTACATGTGATGACTGTGGCGAGTCAAGCAATCGCTCGCGCTTATACAAACCAGCAGTTTGAATGTCGTCGAGTGTTTTCTTGAGATCGTGTTTAACGCTTGTGTACATGTTGTTGTCCTATGACCAATCCATAATGACTTTGCCAGAGTTCGATGAACGCGCAGCAGCAAACGCTTTTTCCCAGTCATGCGCGGGAAAGCGATCGGTGATGATGTCACGAATGTCGAGGCCAGTTTGAATCAGTGAATTCATGGCGTACCACGTTTCATACATTTCACGACCGTAAATGCCTTTGATGGTGATCATGTGAGTAACGAGCTTCGCCCAGTTAATTGAAATCTCTTTGCTTGGCAAACCAAGTACTGCAATGCGGCCACCGTGGCTGAGGTTGTCCAAAATGTCGGGAAGTGCAGTTGGTGCTCCACTCATTTCCAACGCAACATCGAAACCTTCTTTCATGCCCAAGGTTTTCTGCGCTGCAGCAATAGAGGAAGTCAAGGGGTTAATGGCTAGGTCAACACCCATAGAGCGAGCAAGCGCTAAACGAGATTCATTGATGTCGCTAACTACTACATAACGTGCACCAACATGTCGTGCCACTTTTGCGGCCATGAGTCCGATTGGTCCGGCTCCTGTAATCAATACGTCTTCACCAGCGACAGGGAAGGTGAGTGCGGTGTGTACAGCGTTTCCAAACGGATCAAAGATGGCGCCAAGTTCGGCGTCTACTGCGTCGGAGTGCACCCACACGTTGCTTGCAGGAATAACGACATATTCGGCGAATGCGCCATTGCGGTTCACGCCAACACTTGAGGTGTTCTTGCACATGTGTCGTCGACCAGCGCGACAGTTTCGACAAATGCCGCAAATGATGTGGCCCTCACCAGAAACCAATGCTCCAACTTGAAGTGAAGTTACGTCTGAACCCAACTCCACGATGCGCCCAGAGAATTCGTGACCAATAATGAGTGGCGCGTTGACGGCTGAAGCAGCCCATGCATCCCACGACTCAATATGGAGGTCGGTGCCACAGATGCCCGTTTTCTCCACGCGAATTTTCACATCGTTAGGACCTGGAGTGGGTTCTGGGCACTCGATCATTTCCAGACCAGGTGCTGCAGATGGCTTAAACAGTGCGCGCATAGTGGTGTTTAGCGTAGTGCCACCTTGGTAGCCAGGTTTTATTCAATTAGTTCTAATCTGCGCACGTGAACAATTTTCTGAGCAATGCACTCGATGCCGCAGTGGTGCCTGGTTTCTCCAAGATTGGTTTTGCAATCCGTAAACGGTTGGGTAATTGGCAGCCGATTTCGTCCTTCGACCTGCGCGGGAAGACGGTCGTCATTACGGGTCCAACTTCAGGGCTTGGTGAACAAGTTGCGCGACAACTCGCACCAACTGGCGCCAACTTGGTGTTAGTTGCACGCAACGAAGAAAAATGTTCACGCGTGATTTCCGAGATCACACCGCTGTGCACAGGAAGCGCGCCTGTTTTTGTGCGTGCAGAGATGGGGGACCTGGAATCCGTGCGCAGTGCATGTGTAGCGATACAGCAACAAGTCACACATATTGATGTGTTGATTCATAACGCTGGGGCGTTGTTAAATACTCATCAACTATCGCCACAAGGAATTGAACAAACTGTTGCATCACACGTTGTTGGCCCATTTCTTATGACCTCCTTGCTGCTTCCACTCTTGAAAGGTGGCCGAGTAGTAACCGTGTCATCAGGCGGCATGTACACCAGTGCGCTTCCTGCATTTGACACAGGCGAAACTCTCGAGATGCCTGTGCAGAAGTATGGCGGATCAAAGCAGTATGCAATTGCAAAACGTGCACAAGTAACACTGACCGAGATGTGGGCCAAGCGCGAGCCTCAAACCGAGTTCGTATCAATGCATCCGGGCTGGGCCGACACACCGGGAGTGCAAGAGAGCATTCCTGGGTTTCGAAAAGTAACCGCACCAATCTTGCGAACAGCAAGTGAAGGTGCCGACACGATTGCTTGGCTTGCAGTGGTGAATCCGTTGCCTGGGAAAAACGGATCGTTTTGGTCTGATCGCGAGGTTCGCCCAACACACAAAACACCGCAATCCAAAAAACTTGACACTGACTCAAACCGACAAGCACTTTGGCACTACGTAGAAAATTTGAGTAAGTAATTTCGCCTACGCTCAGTACGTGCCGTCTGCATATGAGCAAGCCCTAGCCAAAGTCGCGAGTGGTACGTCTCCTGAAGTAGCTGCCGCTGACCTCGTTGCTCAAATGACCCTTGATGAAAAAGTGCACTGCCTAGATGGTGGAGTTCCATTTTGGATCGGAGTAGGCGACATCACCTCGGGCGGATATCACAGTCGGCCATTTAGAGGTGCTCGAGTTGAGCGACTGGGGATTCCAGGGTTTCATTTTTCGGACGGGCCTCGTGGAGTAGTTGTTGGCGAAGCAACTGCATTCCCGGTTTCTATGGCCCGTGGAGCAACGTTTGATCCTGAATTAGAAGTACGTGTTGGTGATGCCATTGGTAAGGAACTGCGAGCGATTGGCGCAGACTTGTACGGCGGAATTTGTGTCAACTTGCTGCGTCATCCAGCGTGGGGACGTGCGCAGGAAACGTATGGCGAAGACCCTCATCATGTTGGTGAAATGGGTGCAAGCCTGACTCGGGGGGCTCAGCGCCATGTCATGGCAACACTGAAACATTTCGCGTTGAACTCCATGGAAAACGCCAGGTTTGGTGTTGACGTAAGCATTGATGAACGCTCGTTGCATGAGGTGTATCTCCCTCACTTCAAGCGCATCATCGACGAAGGCGTAGCTTGCGTAATGACTGCATACAACTCGGTGAATGGTGAATGGTGTGGTGAGAGCACCGCACTGATCTCCGAAATCTTGCGCGATGAATGGGGTTTCGCAGGCTTCGTGATTTCGGACTGGATCTTCGGACTGCGCGATGGTGTGAAGAGTTTGCAAGCTGGCCTTGATGTTGAGATGCCGTATCGCATGATTCGGAATGCGCCAATTGTTTCGGCGCTTTCGGAAGGTCTGATTACTGAAGAACTTGTTGGAAGTGCCGTAACGCGCACCTTAACCACCATGTTGAAGTTCAACGTTGGAAAACTGCCCGTGAGTGAACGCTCGGTAGTGATGTGCGATGAACACCTCGCATTAAGTCAAGAGGTTGCAGAGAAGTCAATGGTGTTATTGAAGAACCAACCGATAGATGGCGCGAATGTGCTCCCGTTGAATCTTGCTGCAGGATCGACAATCGGTGTATTCGGTCGGCTTGCAGGAGTGCGCAACATTGGCGACGGTGGAAGCAGTGATGTGATGGCACCAAATGTTGTTACTCCGCTTCAGGGGATTACCGATCACTTTGCCAACTGCAAAGTTACGCATGACGCAGACGCAACAATTGATGCTCAAGTTGCGCAAGCAAAGCAGTCCGATATAGCCATTGTCGTTGTTGGGTATACGAAGGAAGAAGAAGGCGAGTTCATCGGTGATTCGGAAGATACAGCACCGATGCTTTCGCTCATTCCGCGGCAGGATGACCCAGAGTTGGCGCGTGAATACGAAAAGTACATGCACGAGAATCATTACTACGCACCGGATGAATTGCGCATCAAGTCTCGCAACGGCACGTTCTCAATCGGTGGCGACCGCGAGTCCCTTCGACTGATGGATGCTGATGTTCAGCTGATTCGTTCTATTGCTCAGGTGCAACCACGAACCATCGTGGTCATTGTTGCTGGTAGTGCAGTGGTGATGTCGGAATGGATTAACGAAGTTCCAGCAGTACTGATGGGTTGGTACAGCGGCAGCAACGGTGGGCGAGCGTTGGCCAATGTGTTGTCTGGCGCAGTGAACCCATCTGGACGCATACCGTTCGTCATCCCGCACGATGAATCGCATCTTCCATTTTTCGACCGCAATGCCAAAGCAATTACGTATGACTACTGGCATGGTCAGTGGAAACTTGATCGTGATGGAAACGCAGCCATGTTCCCCTTTGGATTCGGATGTAGCTATACATCCTTTGAGTATTCAAACGTAAGTGTTGAATCTGGTGAAGTAGTGAAAGTCCAATGCTCGGTGCGCAACTCAGGAACGCGAAATGGTGCATCGGTAGTGCAGGTGTTTGCAGGTTGTAACGAGTCTGTAATCGAACGACCACAGCGCAGGCTTGTTGCCTTTAAGCGAATAGAAGTTGCTGCTGGTGAAACCATTCATGTTGAGTGTGAGTTTCCACTTTCAAAGATTGCAACCCGTGATACTTCGAACCACAGTTGGTTTGTTGAAGGCGGCACGTGGAATTGCGAAGTTGGACAATTCGCTGGTGATCCACGAGCATTGTCTGCATTGCTTCAGGTTCCTGAGAGAATTCAGTTGTGACTCAACCCAACATCGTGTTCATTAATTGTGACGACCTCGGGTACGGCGACCTCGGTTGTTATGGATCACCACTAAATAAGACACCAGCACTTGATCAATTGGCAAACGAAGGAATTCGCTTTACTTCGTTATATATGGGGTCGCCAGTGTGTTCTCCTTCTCGTGCTGCGCTGCTTACTGGTTGCTATCCACCCCGTATCAGCTTCGGTGAATTTGATGGTTGGCATGTGTTGTTCCCAGGGCAAGGGTTAGGACTACCACCTTCAGAAATCAGTATTGCCAAGGTGTTGTCTGATGCTGGATATCGAACTC
>Ga0255078_1000355_pt1 | contig 13003 bp, 11 predicted proteins | sample Colum_Atlam_RepA_FD_188462 | JGI IMG/M metagenome (GOLD analysis project Ga0255078, IMG submission 188462) | Freshwater microbial communities from Columbia River, Oregon, United States - Colum_Atlam_RepA_8h | ecosystem: Environmental > Aquatic > Freshwater > River | place: USA: Oregon... | reverse complement strand
GAATAATATGCTCCCTCTCCTTTTGACACAATTTGATTGAGCGCGTCCATAGAACATCCAGTTTTGCGAACTAACTCCGGACTCGGAATTATTTTGTCGAGTTTGTAGATTTTTTCAGCGCGGCGAATGTGTTTGGAGGTTTTGTTGCGATATGATGAGAGAGGCTTGCGATTATAATATTTTTTGTTGGTGTACATTTGCCGCGACTTTTTCAACATTCGGATTTGTTTTATTTTGTCGGCGGCAGATAAATTGGGCGGTAAATAACGGACGGGAACTCGTGGCATTTATATTACACCCTACGAAAAGAAAAATGAGACGATTTTTGTCTCATTTTTTGTCAGTGTATTTGAGAAATGAATTGACCCAGTCAAAAAATTGAAAAGTTGTTATATCAGATTTGACAAACATAAAATCAAATACACACTCATAAAATGTCCTCAAACGCTTCCAGTAATAATATGTTCCGCGGCAACAACAACAGACGTGACGCCTCTGGCAATTTAGATGCCTCTAATAATATATTTTATAACAACAATCGCAACAATTACAATAATAGGTATTACAATGAAACTCCTCCTCCTCAAAACATCTTCAGACAAGGCGACAATCGTCCAAACTATCGCGGCTATAATGATTCAAGAAACATGTTCAACAACAATCGACCAGCTCCTCTCGTTAAAGAGCCAGAAGTAAAACCATTTCCCTCAATGGATGATTTCCCAGCTTTGGGATTATCGTCAAAAACAAAGGCTTCTGCAGCAGCCCCACCTCCTGTAAAATCATTTGCCAAGATTGCCGAAGACGCATCAACAATTGTCGTTCCTAAACTGGCTATCAAAAAACTGGCAAATAATGACACCGCGTCATCTGTTGCTCATAAACCATATATCCCTTCTGGAACACGCAAAATGACCCTGAATGAATTTATGGAAAGACGTGAAGATGGACAGCAAATTGATATGGACGATGTATCAATTTGTTCCGAATACTCAAACAACATTATCGATGATAGCGATGATGATGACGATGAGTACTAAGGTGTTGTCTTTATAAGATAGCGCTATGTGGCATAGTTAAAGAGTTTTTTTCCCGTAATGGGTGCCTTGTATTCACGGTCTTTGTCTACCAGCATTTTTGTCATCGCATCCATATCTCGTTTGCGACGATTGAGAATATTGGTTGCCAAGGTAATCACCGGCTGATTTTCCGTGTTTTTAATGATTCGCTCGGCCAATAAAATATCCCGCGACTGGTTTTCCATCATTTGTTTCAAGTAATCGTCGTCGTCCACGCCCGATTGCGTATTGTACATGAATAACATCGCATATATGAGAATCCCCAGTCCTAAGTAATAAAAGAGCGAAAACGTGTCTCTGTATAAATCGTAAATCATCACCTCTAATAGACCCATAATAGAGGCGACGAATGTGGATAAATAAAGTTTCCCGCGAGTATTGTGCGGATTTCGGGAAGTTATGTAGCTGATTATCCAATAATGGACACTAAATGCCACCAAAAATGTTAGACACACGTAATTGAAAAGTTTCATAATATATAGTGAAGTTAGAATATTGGTGTTGGATACACCTCTATTGTTTACATACGCCTCTATTGTTTACACGCCATTATGAACTCGTCGTCTGTTTTCGCGACACTTTCCTGATATTTTCCTTGGAGAAGCGAAACAACAATAAAATTGAGTTGTTCAAATGACGCTTTCAATTCCAGCACCTCATTGGTATTGATATTGAACATCCGAAACACCCTCTCACTATTCGGATTCAAAATACGGTAAATCCACGCATAAATTGCCACCTGGAGTTTGTGGTCAAAGGTTATTTCGCGCACACATTTGAGTTCCCACACAGTTTTGGCGGTAATTATATCGGTTCGCGCCGTAAACCGAAACCGCACCGATTCGTCAAAATATTCAGCTAAAACATTGTCAATCGATTCGTGTTCCATTTCTTGCGACTGGTGGATGATGACTTTTTCAATAAGCGGTTTTGCCTCTTCGCATTCTTTGCCGATTTGCCGATTCATGCGGGTTTTACATTTATCCATCATAGAGGCATTTATCCACGTATAATCCGTTTGCGATATTTGGCGCAATTTGAAATACAGCCTCTCGTTGAACGCCGTATACACGTTTGCCAAAAACAAGTAGTCTCCGGGTGTCGTGAACTGCGCCGGTAGTCGCGATGCCACATTGCGCAAATATTCATGTTCGCCGTCTTTCAAATCATCCAATAATAACAGAATGGTTTCATACAACACATTGGTTGTACCGGGGTCCGATAAATGGTCGTAATACATTGCCGGAATAGCCAATCCATTAAGGTCGCTAACCTCTTCGAAAAACCCGTCGGCGGTCTCAATTGTGGAGCGGATTTCCAGGTCCATACCGGGCGGCACAATCGTTATGAATATGTCGGTAAGCGTGGGGGTGATTGCCTCTAATACGGTCTCTTGGACAAACTTGATTAAATCGGTCGGTGTCACATAGTGTTTCTTGATTGCGCTTTCGACCACCGATTCCGGCATTCGTTGTTGCCCAGGCATCATTGGCATCCCCTTGAACTCAATGTATGCCTGCTGTTTCATCGTAAAATGGTCCATTTTCAAGAACTGGAGAGGTCGGTCGTTGGTAAATTCGTCGCGTTCCAAAATGAACAGTCCGACGGTTGCGCGGGTGGTGGCGACATAGAGGGTACTGGGACATTGTGTCTGGGGCAATGCGCGTCCATAGAAATCCATGTATCCTTGGTCGAATCCGAGCACAAAAGTGTATTTGCGCTGACGCCCTTTCACACTGTGGAAGGTGGAGAACACGAGTTTTCGCTGGACCACCTTTTCGTCAATGATATCGGATTCGAACATCGGGACGTGGCACGGAATACCGTAGTTTACCAGTATATTCTCCAGTTTGCGTATTGGGCTATTGGGACCTTTCACCGACGCACCGAGAATGAAAAAGTCGCCAGGATGCGCACCTTCCGACAACAATTTGCGAATATGGAAGACAACCAGACTCTCTAGATTTCGTCGCGAATTGCGGAAATAATAGACGGCGTGGTCCCCGTCACGACACGATTTGAGTCGGTCTTCACCCAACAAGGCGTCATTTACGAACGCCGCCATTTGGTCGGTGATGCGATACGACGTCTGGAGGGAACAGTGCTCGAATATAGGGGTTTTCAGCCCTGGGTGGTCGCTCCATATTTTGGCGGCCATTGTCAGAAACCGCGTGTCGGCGCCCTTGAATTCGTAGAGACCTTGCATGAAGTCTCCGAGCACAACGAGCTGGAATGGATGGCCCATATCTTTTGCGAACTTGCTCACTAGCTGGAAATAGAGAGGCGTCATATCCTGGGCCTCGTCGACCACAATAATATGTTTTCGCGGAATATGGATGCGCGGCGGCAATCCCGTTTTCATGATGTGGCGAATCCCCGTATCCGTGTAGGCAGAGGCAAAGTAATATTTAACCGCCAAACTGTGGTATGTATGGACATCTAGATTGTCGAGCACGAGTTCTTCTACTTTTTGTTTGATTTCGCATCGCAACATAGAATTGTATGTTATTTGGATGATTTTGTGCTTGGGCATAGCTTTTGCTAGTGATAAGATTGTGGTGGATTTTCCCGAACCGGCGACGGCGTCAACAACCACATTTGTACCCACCGTTTTTACGTTGTGGATAATAATGGCCTGTTCGGCACTGACCGGATTCATTAATAATATAGAGGCGGCATTTCTTTGTGTTTGTTTTGACAATTCATTATTTTGAAGATAATTATTGTTGGTGTATTTGGATGTAAAAAACTGAAATCTTTTTCAAAGCATTTTTGATACATAAATATAACCCAAATTAGTTTACAAATAACTCAAAACAATATTCCATACAATGCCAAAATCCTCTAAAATTGAATTATTCAAAAAACTCGGAAATTATGATAACGAAACACGGTTCGTCAATGTCAACGAGTTTGTTGGTGAATATGGGTCGTTACGGCTTGGAAATGGAGGGAGCTGGTGCCGAGAAAGCCAATTAGGAAAAAAATACAAATTTGTTACTGTGAAGAAAAATGGCGAAATGATACCTTCTCGAAATTGTAGCGAAGAAGACAAGACCAGCGTCGTTTTACCTGCGGATTTTGTAATACAACCTGGCAACAGCATTCTGCTAATCAAAATCATCGGACCCTATGATGCGTCGTCAAGTACGCGGGCAATCCGGACAGATATCAAAGCGGCGTTCAAGGATTCAGTATGCGTTGTTTGTGGCACTGGAAAACCCGAAATTGACCATAAAAATGGATTGTACAATGACCCGCGTGTGCTTTCCACCAAAACACAACGTGTGGAAGATTTTCAGCCTCTATGTAAGCATTGTAATGACCAGAAACGTCAAATACACAAATGGCAAACAAAAAATGGTCGTCGTTATCCTGCGACCAATATCCCGATGTTTCGTCACCATTCCATTGATTTTGTAGATGGTGATGAAAAATACGACCCGAATAACCCGAATGCAATGGTGGGAACATACTGGTATGACCCGGTTGAGTTTATGAAAAAACGGGACGCTATGATTGCGGCATCTATACCACATATTCCTCGGTAGGTCCGCTAACTCCTACCTCTACAAACCACAGATATTCATATACGCTTTCGACATCCACCGACATTTGTGCCTTGAACTTCTTATATGGGATTTTATAGAGTTTCAGTTTGCCTCTGGATTCCAGGATTTTTTTCAATGTTGCGTACTCCATAATCCCTTCGTTGTTATAAGACATAATCAAATGTTTTGCTTGGATGTTTTCTATCATTGTTTTGAATGCCTCTATTACTTCTCCCTTTTTACAAAATGAGCTGCGATTATATCCATCGATTAACCCCGTCTTACCTGTGAGTTCGGTGGTTTCATCGTATTTCGCAATGTAATTGAGAGGTGAATAATTGGCACTATATTGGCGATTGTTATAAGGCGGGTCCATATAGACAATATCTGCGCCGGCTGAACCGATATCCTCAGCTTTTACATTAAATACGCGGTTTTCGGCAACTCGGATTGTGTTCCGCATATGGATTGGCACAAGGACGAGCGGTTTTTCGGCAGAGGCTTTGAACGATTTCAAATAGGCGCCATATACACAAGATGTATTTGCGACCTTATCCACACTCACTAGAAGAGAGGCGACCAAGAAATAGAAGGTCGGTAGATCAATTGACCCAGAATCGTGAAGTTTTTGAATATGCTGCCGTATTGCGTCGCATTTCATTGCGTTTACATTTGTGAAGAACATACGTTCACAATCTGCGTGGTTCGAGAAGTTTTTATATACTAGACCGCAAACGTCTGGTAATTGATTGAGTTCTACTATTATATCGCGTATTTTGTCAGTATAATTACAGCAATGGAGGGCTTGGTTAATTACAAAACTGTAATATTCAAGGTCATTCGCAAACGTTTGGTGACAATGGGGCTGGATATTAAATCCGACAAATCCTGTTCCGGCGAATAAATCCATAAACGACAATTCCTCTATATTTGGAATATTTTGAAGACATTTTTCCAATATGGTGTTAAACAATGTTCGCTTGCTTCCGATGTAATTCAGACTATTCATTTTGTATAATTATATAGGTTATTATGTTATTTATTATTCAATTTTTTGATAGATTTATAATTTATAGTGTAAAAACAACAGACTTACTATCATATATTTTATACAAAAACGATTTTTATCCATGTATACAAGATGAAATACGCGTCGATTTGTTTACTCACATACCCGGATTGAAACCCGGTATTTTTCTGGTTTACAAAGCGAATGTTCTCTTGACCAAGGTAGTTGTATATAGGGCATTCTTCCAATTCCAATTTATTGGCGATTCGGGTTTGGAAATTGGCGTTGTTCAGTTTCACGGAAATGCGGAACCGACGCAAATCCGCGCGCACATAGCCGGGACAATATGATAATATATTGTCGACCAATTCGTTGGGTAATGATGTCATGTGCTTATTAGGTTGTTGTATGTGTTGTCTGTATGTTGTGTTTTACACCTTTGCATTCGCGAGGGTGGATTAGGGGGTCAAATTGTTTTACACCTTTTAACCTTTGAAATGCCGATTTATATATCATAATTCTGCTTCGCAGAATTATTGAATATAACAAAGGCAATTTATCGGTTATAAAGTAACAGTTGCCTTTTCACATTAAAAGATGCCGACTCAAAGAGTCGGCGTTTGAAATGTAAAAAGGTGTATGACAACGGTCGCTGCCCCCCCTACGGGGGGGGTTAAAAAATTGAACTAAATATTTAATTTTAACAGATTTAAAAAAGTTAATACAGTAAAATGCCGATAAAAGTCAATACATCCATAATCAATCGCGATGATTTTGTAAAAATCTTAGAGTTTTACAATGAGCACAAACCAGCAGATGCTGAGCCAATCGAACGTTTGGACCGCGCCGAAGGGGGGTTCAAAATAAACAAAAAAAACGCGGTTCCTCATCCAGAACCAAACAATAATATTCGCCAACTACGATGGTCTTATCAACGTCTAGTTGCGTATGAACCGTATAATACACTTACCATAGAAGAACAAGACCTGCTTTATAAAGCATTAAAAACAGTCTTGGGCGAAGATACTGTTGTATGGGAATAACCAAGCAATTGTTTTATTGGGAGCGGTCGCTGCCCATAAAATTGTTTGGACCCCCCGTAGGGTAAAAGTGTTTTTCAAACGATGGAGTATCCATCGGTTGAAAAATTGTTTGGATAAAAACCTACGGTTTTTATTTGAATTGTTTTATGGGCATCGACCGCGTCGCTGCCCATAAAATTGTTTGGACCCCCCGTAGGGGGGGTCTAAGTGTTTTCCAACCCCCTATGGGGGTTGGAAAATTGAATTGTTTTTTGTGTATAAATTAAAACAACATAACAACTTATTTTGTATACTCATAAATATGTCGCTGATACTCGTTTACGACGTTGAAACCACCGGCCTTTTGCCAAAAGCCGGCTCTACTCAGACCAATCCCCACGTAATCCAGTTCAGTTTTGTCTTGTACGATGTAGAAGACATGCGAATCATTGAATCCCACAACTATTTTATTCGAGTTGGACCCGACGTGGTCATCTCACCCAAAATCACGGAACTTACTGGAATCACTCGCGAAATGTGCGACACAAAGGGAATACCCATAGAGGATGCGCTGATTCAATTTGAACGCCTCTATGATATGGCCCATATCATTATTGCGCACAATCGTCAATTCGACTCGCAAATGTTGAAAATTGAAATTGAAAGACATCGCGAACATCCCAAAATCCGGAACATGTTGTTATTTGACAACGCCGAAGATAAATTGACGGGGACTCTACATGTTTGTACGATGATGTCTAGCGTGAAGTTGTGTAATATTATGGTGGAGAAACCGGGGCAGAAACCATACGCCAAATGGCCGACGCTGCTCGAATTACATGAGCATTTGTTCGACACTATACCGGCCAATCTACACAATGCCATTGTGGATGTGCTTGTTTGCTTGCGGTGTTTTGTCAATATGCATTACAAAGTTGTGATTAGTGAAGAAGAGTTTGCGACGATGATAGATTTGGTGATGATAGAGGGATAAAGCTGCGACGAGCAGAAGCGACTCATAAAGATGCGACCAGAAGCAACTTAGAGCAGCAACCCAGAAAGCCGCAACTTATGAATCACTCCGTAATTGAAACTTGGGATTGTAGTCGATGGCATGAAGCAGTTTAATCTGGGATTTGGCGTTTTTTTTGCTGGTGCATTTGGCAAACACGCGTTTGGTTCGGCGGTTTTTAACGCGATAACAAGGTCGGCCTCTCACTTTACGAATTGTATATGGCATATATCATATACAATACAAAAAATTGATTTTGGAATGTTTTTATTTCCAAACAAAACATTATCAAACAAATCAAATCGAATAAAATGTCTAAACACTTGGGAAGAATTCTGTGCACAAGATTCATCGGCACAAGATTCATCGGCACAAGATTCATCGGCACAAGATTCATCGGCACAAGATTCATTGGTGCAAGAAACCTTAGAGGCTATAATAATTCAGCGCCAATATATCAATCAGGCAACCGCGTCGACATTATGACCGGTGTTTCTGTAGATGAGAATGGTTATTGGGATAAAACCGATATGGTTGCTTTAACCACAGCATATGTCCCCAACAATATGTATTCGGGTGTTCCTATGTTTTATGTCAGCAACAAGGCTTTGCGAAACCCCGAACAAAAAGCGGAAATATGCGCCGCAATATTGGAGATTATGAGAGGCAGTAGTGGTAAAATTGCGATTTGCGCGAAAAATGCCACGTTGTTTGTAGAACGGGGTTCAACGCTCAATTTGTGGAGCGTAATCATTTGTCTCGTTCTTCTGTGGTGGATTGTCTCATAAAGCCTAGAAGATAGGCTTGTTTTTTGACAACTTGACGTTCTGCGTAGTTATTCGCGGTGTTGAATAGACAACGGGTGTCGTCGATGTTCCCTTGTACGTATTCGGCAAACATTTTGTCATATCATTCAAAATCGGTATACTAAACATGTTTTTTCCAATAACGTCGCCATATTCGTCGCGCTCCTCTGTGTCCAAGATTGTACAAATGCGTTTGTGCTGGGCCAGGTCGGCACTCGACAAAAATGTGATATTTGCTCCTACACGATGGAGATTCTTTGTTTGTTTTAGTGCTTTCATCTTGATGTAATCACTAAATGACATGGGTATACGTTCTATATATACACCGATGGAATATACTTCTGTTGAGAGAGGGATAAGCAAAGCTTATATAAGCGACACCGTAAATGTCGCCCCACGCCTCTCTATACTCTCATCATAAAACCTCGGCGCCGAGATGGACAACTTCTCTCCCGGTGTCAAGAACACCGTATTTGGCGGCGCAACAAATCCTAGTCCTGGATTGGATACTAGAGAGAGGATTGCCCCTCCGCCAAATACCGTGTCCGCGTTCGCCGTGCTATACCACGTTGTCAGGTTGCTCTCATGCGCATAGAGGATTTTCATCGTGCCGCTGCCTCCTACAAAGAAGAAGGCGCCGTTGTAGCACGATGTGTGTTTGTTCACAATCGTTCCCGGAAGATTCACACTAGTCAATTGGTTTTGCGAGAAGTCCGTGTTATAATATACGGCGGAATTGGAGAAGTCCGTTATCAAGCTGTATTGCCCATTGTAGGAATACGACGACAACTTGATATTGGGGTCTGCGAATCCCGTATTCTGTGTTTGGCCATTGAACTGGCCCGAATCAAATCCTCTATAATACATCAGCGTCGAGTATCCTGTTGAAACAGTAGAGGCCACGTATTTTTTTGTGTTTATGACGCGATGATATTTGGACAACGCCGCAGTAGAAGGCGCGAACAAATCATGTGTTGAAACAGAGACCGCTGAACCTCCGGTTGTCTTTTGAAACACGATTCCGTAATATGAATAGGCCGTCGTGTTTGTTGTAGAGAACAGAAGAGAGGGCGCGAGTGTTGGTGTCGCCATACTCAAGTCTTGGACATCAATGGTTGTCCACGCGCTGCCATCATTGGACCCGAGTACTGTCCAGGCTTTGGGGAACTGGTTGTTCGCCGGGCCGCAAACCGAGTAATACCGGGCTACCACAGGCGTCGCCAATGAGTATTGTAGCCATTCGCCGGCGATTGAGCCCAGGGTCGCTGACCCTGTATATGTGCCTTGACCGTTGTACACTCCAGAATCCGATGACCACGTAGTCGCCGCCGATTTGTCGTAGGCATTGGCTGCCGTTCCCGTAGAGGATGTCGCTGTGCCTGCGATTAGCACACTGCTCAGGTCCCCAACGATGTAGGAACTGCTTGTCCATGTGAGCCCATCTACACTCGTCGCCGTGGCAGCGGGGGAGCCGTAGGCGACCCATTGTCCACCAGTCCAGGCAATTGATGTGCCTCTCGTTGTAAACAATGTCTTTGACCCCGAGACTCCGGTCCACACGATTCCATCTATGCTTGTGGCAATTGAATGTGAGGCACCTTCGCCTACGGCGACCCAGAGTGAGCCATTCCACGCGACTTGGTATCCCTCTACAAATGTAGAGTCTGTTTGTTGCTGCCAGTGGATACCGTCGCGACTCACGGCGAACCAAGTACCAATGGATAGACCCACGGCGACCCAGATGGAGCCATTCCACGCCGCGTGATTGGCACGGGTCTGGAGAACCGAATTGCCGCATCCATACCATTGGACCCCGTCATAACTGTACCCAAGCGTGTTGTATATGCTGTCGGAACACGCAATCACCATCGGTTTCACAATGGCGGTTCCTCTTGATGAATTGGTTATGGCAATAGAGGGAGCTGGACCCGATAAGGTCGTTGTTGTCCAAGTGATCAGGTCAACCGACTTATAGATGCTGGTGCCCGATGAGAACAAGTATTCGGTGCCGGTATGGGCAAACCCTGTAATTGGTGTCGCGCCGCCAAACGAATGTGGCGTCCAGGTTCCAAGGTCTCCGCGACTGATATAGAGGATACCCGTTGACATGGCAAATACTGTGGTATTATGAGAGGCGAGACCGGTGATGGTATAGGCGGCTAACGCGGTATTGGCGGCCCATGCCGTTCCATCGCAACTCGTGTATAGTCCGGACGAACATGCGGCTAGCCAAAGTGTGCCTGTCCAAATGATATCGATAACTCCGGTGAGAGAGGTTGCGGTCCAGTTGAATCCGTCGACACTATATGCCGAACCCGTGGAACCACCGGCGAGCCATTTATACCCATTGTAGGCGAGGGCCGTGCCAGCGGCAAAAAACGTGGTGCCGAGCCCGTGCCAATAAATGCCGTCGTAGCTGTATGCGAGAGAGTTGAGACCGGAGCCGACGGCAACCCACAAGACTCCTTCGGGTCTCTCGGATGTAGTGGGTCTAAATTGGATAACCGGTTTGAATGGCGCTAACAACCCATAAGACCCCGCAACAATTCGCGCACAAGTCGTTGTGAAAATATCGGCACCGCCGCCAAACCATGTATGTCCATTGCGACTATATGCTAGTGTATTGTGTGTACCATTGCCTCCGTTGCCTCCGTTGCCTCCGGCAAGCCAGAGCCGACCATTCGTCGCCGCCGTTTGAACAGTCGTTGATAGGATTAAACCAAGATTAATACTGGCATCGGTCCATGTCACGGCATCATGACTATGATTTGTACCCGCAATCATCATCGTTCTCGGAAACACAATGATATTTTGAAACTCGGTATTCGCCTCTACATCATAGAACGTGGAATTGTACGCCGCGTGAGAAATGTGCCAGTCCGCATACCCGCCATTCTGTTTTACCAAAATACTGTTCACGGGGTCTTCGCCCGCAATAATAAAGTTGGAACCCGTCCATTTGGCAATATTTGCGCTATAAATGATGGTGCCCTGGGCGTGCGACCAGTTGATACCATCATAACTAATCACGTAATTGTGATTGCCAGCACTAACGCGGTAATCCAACGTTAAGACAAACGCAACACCGTCCCATTCAATGCTAACTGGTTTGTTTGAATTGTAGACCGCGTTGTTTTTGCTTTTTATAATTACGGCGTCAATTGCCACCGTCGTCCAAGACCGACCATCCGCACTCCAAGCAATAACTTCACGGTTGCCCGCGGGTGCGCCCACTGCGACCCAAATAGAGCCTGACCACGCGACGTCGAATGAACCGTATGACGCATCAAATATACCGGAGCTGCCGCTGTACCAATTTATCCCGTCTTCACTGTACAGCAGCGAATTGACACCGCCGTTGCCGGCGACCACCCAGATGGCCCCATTCCAAACCACTTTGCCATTGTGGTAATTAGAGGCATTGTTGATGAGCGCCGTACCCGACGGATTGGTTGTCCAATTGAGCGAATCAAAACTGGTATAGAGACCCGAATTGCCGATGGCGACATACTGGTTCGTGCGGGGATTGAATCCAATTGAGGCGTATTCATTAGGAACCGTGTACCGGCGATACGTCACTTGGTCATAGGTCGTGGAAATGGAATGCGTGGCGGTAGAGGTGATTATCCACTTGATGCCATCCCAGACCACGCGCGACAAAGCGGTGGAAGACGCATCTATCATCGGGGACCATGTAGAGAGGTTTCTTGAGACGGCTTTTCCATAGGCGGTTGTATTTCCGACGAGCGCCAAATAAACGGGCTGCCGATTCTTGCCGAATGTGTAGACCACGTCGGTATTCAGTCGGAGTCCGTCGCTCTGAATAGAGGCAGTAATGGCGGTGTCGGGGACTGAATACGAATTGAGCGTGATTGCCTTGGAATAGAGCTGGCGAGTGTGTTTCATCGTGTCTTGGAATACATATTGTTTGGGTGGGACGGCGGACATAATGATGTAGCCGAGACGACCGGTCGAACCGAGAGGACCCGTTGGTCCATAAGGTCCCGTGGTGCCCGTGGTGCCCATTGTTCCCATGGAGCCGAAAGAGCTTTGATAACCGAGAGGTCCAGTTGGGCCAGTTAGACCGGTTTCGCCGGTTGTTCCAATAGAGCCGAGTGTGCCCATTGAACCCTGGGGTCCAGTAGGACCAGTGAGACCAGTGGAGCCTTGAACACCAGTAGGGCCCGTAGGGCCAGTTGAGCCTTGAGTACCGACAAGACCCATGTCACCGTCGATACCCGGTCCAAATTGCCCAGTGGGACCTGTGGTGCCCATGAGACCAAGAGAACCCATAAACCCGAGAGAACCTATGGGGCCAGTGGTGCCGGTTGTACCTGTTTGGCCAATTGTCAAACTGGCTTGACCCGTGGGACCATCAGTTCCTGCCGAGCCTTGGGGACCCGTTTCGCCGGTTGGTCCCGTGCGCCCGGTTTGGCCAGTTGCGCCTTTGAATGATTCACCTTCGGGACCTGTTGTACCGGTTTGACCAGTGCGACCAGTTTGGCCAGTGCGACCGGTTTCACC
>Ga0255078_1000351_pt1 | contig 13069 bp, 10 predicted proteins | sample Colum_Atlam_RepA_FD_188462 | JGI IMG/M metagenome (GOLD analysis project Ga0255078, IMG submission 188462) | Freshwater microbial communities from Columbia River, Oregon, United States - Colum_Atlam_RepA_8h | ecosystem: Environmental > Aquatic > Freshwater > River | place: USA: Oregon... | reverse complement strand
CACCTGGTTTTGCGCCTTGTGCCATCTTGATTTGAATTTGATCGGCTGAACTTAAATATTCTGCAGTCACGCCGAATCGACCGGAAGCGACTTGTTTAATTCGCGAGCGAAGTGAATCCCCTTTTTTAAGTTTAATATCACTTTCAATTAAGTTAAGGCCAATCACATTTGCAACGGTATTGTCTTTATCTAAAGTTAAGAAGCGTTTTGCGTCCTCACCACCTTCGCCGGTATTCGATTTACCACCAATACGATTCATCGCGATCGCTAATGTTGTATGGGCTTCTGTTGAGATTGATCCTAAAGACATCGCCCCCGTTGCAAATCGTTTGACGATTTCTTTCGCCGGTTCTACGTCATCTAAGGAAATTGCTTTGTCATTCGTTTTTAATTTAAATAATCCACGTAAAGTCATTTGACGTTTCGTTTGATCATTAATGAGGGCTGCATATTCTTTATAAGTACTATATTGGTTCGTTCTTGTCGCATGTTGTAATTTTGCAATCGAGTCAGGTGTCCACATATGTTCTTCGCCTCTGACTCTAAAGGCATATTCACCACCTGCATCTAATGCATTAACTAATACTGGGTCAGCTCCAAAAGCGGATTGATGAATACGCATGGTTTCTTCTGCAATTTCTTCAATGCCGATTCCTTCGATATTGGTGGCTGTTCCTTTAAAGTAAGCATTAATGAGCTGAGAGTTAAGGCCCACTGCTTCAAAAATTTGTGCGCCACAGTAAGATTGGTAGGTTGAAATACCCATCTTAGACATGACTTTGTAAAGGCCTTTGCCAATCGATTTAATAAAGTTCTTATGAGCGAGAACATGGTCATTTGTCATGGCATGCATAGATTCATATGCCAACCAAGGACAAATTGCCTCCGCACCATAACCACCTAAAAGAGCAAAGTGATGAACTTCACGAGCAGAACCTGTATCCACCACTAGGCCTGTATTGGTGCGCAAACCTTCGCGCACTAGATGTTGATGTGTAGCCGAAGTGGCTAACAATGCTGGGATCGCCATACGATCTTTGGATTGATTGCGATCCGATAAAATCAGAATGTTGTAACCATCCTTCACTGCTTTATAGACATCTTGCCGAAGAGTGTCGATTGCTTTTTTCATACCATACGCGTCGTCTTTTTTAAGACCCTTCACATCGTATGTAATATCAAGTACTAGAGATTTGTATGCATCTTTTGTGAGTTTAGAAATATTTTTTAATTGTTCTAAATCGTCAAGTGTTAAAACAGGCTGACTTGTTTCAAGTCTTGTAGTTGGTTTTGTTTCATCGACTGCTAATAAATTAGGCTTGGGTCCAATAAATGTCACAAGCGACATCACCAACTCTTCACGAATAGGATCGATCGGTGGATTCGTAACTTGTGCAAATAATTGTTTAAAGTAGTTGTAAATAAGTTTTGGTTTTTTTGAGAGTACTGGAAGTGCAGCATCATTGCCCATCGAACCTGAGTTCTCTTCCCCATTTGCCACCATAGGTTGCAAAATAAATTTAATATCTTCTTGTGTGTAACCAAAACTTTGTTGTGTATCGAGTAAGGTCTCTTTAAGTTCAGTCTTACTATTTGTTTTTGGGAAGTCACCCAGGAAGTAACGAGAGCTATCAATCCACTCGCGATAAGGTTTATGTGTTGCGAGTTCTTTTTTCACTTCTTCATCATCAATGATGCGGCCTTTTTCCATATCGATAAGAAGCATTTTGCCTGGTTGCAAACGCCACTTCTTAATAATTTTTTCTTGTGGGAATTGCAGTACACCCATTTCAGATGCCATCATGACGACACCATCATCGGTCATTAAATAGCGTGCGGGACGTAATCCATTTCGATCTAGGGTGGCACCAATCATACGACCATCGGTAAATGCAACTGCTGCTGGACCATCCCAAGGCTCCATCAATGCAGCGTGATATTCATAGAATGCACGACGATTTTCATCCATCATAGGATTACCTGACCATGCTTCAGGAATTAACATCATCATTGCATGCGGAAGACTGTAACCACCTGCAACTAACAACTCTAAACAATTATCAAAACATGCGGAGTCAGATTGGCCTTCGACAATGAGTGGCCATAACTTTTCTAAGTCATCACCTAATAATGCGGATTGCATACTTTCATGTCTTGCACGCATCCAATTGACATTGCCTTGCACCGTATTAATTTCTCCGTTGTGCGCAATCATTCTAAATGGATGTGCTAAATCCCATGCAGGGAAAGTGTTCGTTGAGAAACGTTGATGAACTAAAGCCAATGCCGATGTCACACGCTCGTCTTTTAAGTCTGGGTAGTAAGTATCCACTTCGTTTGCAAGGAGCATGCCCTTATAAACAATGGTGCGACTTGAAAGAGATGGAATATAAAATTGTGCAGGATCGTCAAGCCCTAACTTTTTAACGCTATGTTCAATGCGTTTACGAATGACAAATAGTTTTCGTTCGAAATGATTTTGATCTTTGATGTCGCCGCCTTGACCAATGATGACTTGTTTGATTTTTGGCTCAAGAGCTTTCGCAGCATCTGCGATATTAGAATTATTGGTAGGTACATCACGCCAAGCTAAAAATGTTTGGCCTTCTTCTTTGATAATGTCAGTGATGATCTTTTCACATTGAGTGCGATGCGAATTTGATTGTGGAAAGAAAATAAGACCACATGCATATTGACCAGATAGAGGTAAATCAACAGATAATTTTTTAGCCTCATCTCGAATGAGACCATCTGGCATTTGAATGAGGATACCAGCACCATCACCTAATTTTGGATCATAGCCTGTCGCACCACGATGCGTTAGGTTGGTTAAGATCTGAAGACCCTGAGCCACAATGGTGTGACTTTTGGTGCCATGAATGTTAGCCACAAAGCCAACGCCACAGGCGTCATGCTCATTTTTAGGGTTATAGAGACCTTGTTGCTCAGGTCTTTCGAATTGAGTCATAAACTGCATTAAAAAGATTAAACGGAACCTTCAATAATAAAGCCTAACGCCCTGTAATTCAACAATTATTGAGCTTATTTAAGGACTTGAAAGACTTCTTTTGCGGCTTCAACCGTTTGATGAATATCCTGATCTGTATGGGCTATAGATACGAAGCCTGCCTCGAATGCTGATGGGCCAAAGTAAAAACCTGACGTTAACATGTGATGGAAGAATTGATTGAAATGTTCTTTATTACTTTTCATGATTTCATCGAAGCTTGTGGGCGCTTTTTCACTAAAATAAATACCGAACATACCGCCTACTGATTGCGCACTGAATTTAATATCTAAATCATGTGCGGCTTTTGTTAATCCATCCACAAGTGATTTGGTTTTTTTCGTTAAGTCTTCGAAGAAATTCGGGGCTTGCACAAGTTTCAGTGTTGCAAGTCCTGCTGCAACTGCCACAGGGTTTCCAGACAATGTGCCCGCTTGATATACCGCACCTATGGGGGCTAAACATTGCATAATATCGCGTCGTCCGCCAAAAGCACCCACGGGTAAACCACCACCAATCACTTTACCCAGTGTCGTCAAGTCAGGCGTAATGCCATAAAGCGCTTGAGCGCCACCTATATTGACTCTGAAGCCTGTCATCACTTCATCAAAAATGAGTACAGCGCCATGTTTGGTGCATAACTCACGAAGTGTTTTTAAGAATTCCATGTGGGGAATAATGAGATTCATATTGCCTACGACTGGCTCAATAATGACCGTCGCAATCGTGTCGCCTTTTTCTTTAAAGAGCGTTTTTAAGGCTTCGACATCGTTATAAGGTAACGTTAAAGTATGTTTTGCAACATCTTCTGGAACGCCTGCGGAACTTGGTTCTCCAAAGGTTAAGAGTCCTGAACCTGCTTTAACTAATAGCGCATCTGCATGACCGTGATAACACCCTTCGAATTTAACTAAAGTATCTCGCTTGGTAAATCCACGTGCGACACGAATCGCACTCATCGTAGCTTCCGTGCCTGAACTCACGAGTCGCACTTGTTCAATGCTGGGGACAAGTTTCACAAGTAATTCCGCCATCTCGAGCTCTCGTTTTGTGGGAGCGCCAAATGACAAACTATCGAAAGAAGCTTCTTGAACTGCTTTTAAAACTTGTGGGTGTGCGTGGCCTAAAATCATAGGCCCCCAAGAATTGATGTAATCAATATACTCCCGCCCATCTTCATCCCATAATTTGCTACCTAAGCCTTTTTTGAAAAAAATCGGTGTGCCTCCAACCGACTTAAATGCTCGAACGGGAGAATTGACGCCACCTGGAATGACTTTTTGTGAACGTTCAAATAGCGTTTTATTTTGACTCATAACGATTTAATGAAACATCCTTAAAAATGTTTCTGCAGTTTCCTTAATGGTTTTAGCTTCGTAAAGACTGGTAATGACAGCGATCGCGTCGATCCCTGTCTCAATCACATCATGAGCATTATTCACGGTGATGCCCCCAATTGCAACGATAGGAATGTGAATCTCACGCTTTGCTTCTTTTAAAAGCGCTAAAGCAGCTCTCGGAGCATTAGGTTTTGTGGGAGTTGGGAACATTGCCCCAAAAGCAACATAGCTCGCACCCTCTTTTTGGGCCTGTTTTGCACGTTCTAATTGGTTATAACATGAGCTTCCAATGATGGCATCTTCGCCTAAAATGTGCCTAACTTCGGCGATATTGTCATCATTTACACCTAAATGAACACCATCTGCCTCTAAATTAAGACACATCTCCACATCGTCATTCACAATACATGGCACATCATATTCGCGACAAAGACGTAAAATAGATGCACATTGCTGCATTTTAACGTCACGATCCTGTATTTTACTGCGATATTGCACCATAAAAGCGCCACCTTCAATGGCTAATTGCGTTTTATGGATAAGTGTATTTAAGTCCGCCATATCTGGAGTGATGGCGTATAAACCTTTAATGATGAATGAATCGCGCATATTCCAATTCATCATCATGAGCCCAAAAGAGTCGATCTGGAATAAATTGGCCCATGCCAGGCTTATACCCATGCTTTAAAGACTGCCAAGTAAAGCGCTGTCCTTCTTGTATCGCCTCTTCTAAGGTGGATCCTAATGCCATACATCCGGCAATTGCTGAAGCCAAAGTACAACCTGAGCCATGATAACTCCCTGCTAATCTTTCCCAGTTATAACTTTTCACTTTGCCGTTCTCATTATATAAAGTGTTAATGACTTCGGTCGTCACTTCATGGGTACCTGTAATTAAAGCCAATTGACAACCCGTATTAAGAAGTCGCTCTGCACATTCATCCAAACTTGCCTCACCAAAATCGTCACCATCTTTAAATGCTAAGCGTCTTGCTTCAATGCTATTTGGTGTAATAAGTGTTGCTTGCGATAGCAACAAGTCTGACATTGCATTAATCATTTCATTGGTGACTAATGCATCACCTCGACCCGAAGCCAATACAGGATCGATGATGAGTGGGATTGTGGGATAGTCCGCCACAATTTCTGCAATCATCGCGATCGTTTCAACACTCCCTAATAAACCCAATTTAAATGCGGAGACTTCCATGTCCTCTAATAAGGTGCGTGCTTGATCATTTACCCAGTCCGCATCAAAAGCCATCATGCTTTCAACGCCTGAAGTATCTTGCACGGTAATGGCTGTAGTGACAGACAAAGGATGACAACCTAAACTGGCTAGCGTTAAAACGTCAGCCTGAAGTCCAGCGCCGCCCGTCGGATCGGTCGCTGAAAATGTCATGACGCATGGAGGATTTTTTTTCATGATTTAATGTTTTTTTAGAGCTTATAGTTTCAGTAGTATTATGAATTAATTAAACACTCAAAAGTCTAAAGATAAAAATTATTTTCTAAGTTATGTGTTTTTTATCCTTTGCTACTTTTGCCATATCAAAAATAAATTAAATAATTAATTTAATTCAAAGTTGTTTATAATTTTGCAATAAACTATTTTAAAAGGCCTATTAAAATGAATATCAAATACATTCTAATATTAATTACAGCAATTTTTATATCTGCCTGTAGCTCTATGACATACACAACCAAACAAGAATCATCTGAAAAAAATAAACCGGTAATTCATGAAATTAAATGTGTGACTCTCAGTGGATGTGAAGCAAAAGCTTCTGAATTATGCGCCGATGGGTATAACATTCTGAGCACATCTGAATCAGTGCCATATGTATTAAATAAAATGGAAATTTCATGTAAAACAAAAACACCTCCTGTAGTAGAAAAGAAGGAGGAGTTAGAAAAGAAAGAGGACTCAAAGCTAAATGATGCAATCATCGAAATTGAAAAAGAAATGAAAAAATAAGAATGAAACTTAAATTACATTTTTTTAGTTTCTTTGTACTAATTTTCATTTCTTCATTAGTCATTGCTGCATCAAAAGAAGAAATTGACGCTAAAACTCAGGAAACACTTCAGACTTTTTATAACTTTTCGAGTGCTGGTAAAGTCCTCTCTGATAAAGCCGCTGGTATTTTAATTTTTCCAAGCATTGTGAAAGCTGGTTTCTTTTTTGGTGGTGAATTTGGTGAGGGTGCCTTGATAATTGATGGCAAAGTTTCGGATTATTACAATACAGCCTCTGCATCATTTGGCTATCAATTGGGGGTCCAAGAAAGGTCCCAGGTTATTTTGTTTATGGACAAAACAACGCTAGATAAATTCCGTTCTAGTGATGGATGGGATGCAGGCTTAAATGGCAGTATAGCAATTACAACGCTAGGTGCAGGTAAAGACTTCAGTATTGAAAATATAAAAGAACCGATTATTGCATTTGCATTTTCTCATAAAGGTCTTATGGGCAACATTACGCTCGAAGGCACTAAAATTACAAAAATAAAAAAATAGCTTCTTAAAATTCCAATGGGTCAACATCAACGACCCATTTTACTTTCTGACCTAATTTGTTCTCACGTAAATAAGGCACCCATTCGTCAAGCAATTTTTGTAATGCAACTCGAGAACTTGCTTGTAAGACTAATTGAGCCCGCTCCATGCCCTTTAATCTTTCCATCATAGGTCGCACTGGATTATAAACAGTCACATGGGTACTTAAATTTTGTGCATTGATCATGGCATCATTGAGGAATTGCATCACATGCGTCAATTGATGCGCCTCTCCCTTTAGAAGAACGAGAAATGCAAAAGGACTTAGCTCTGCTAATTCTCTTTCTTTTAAAAGCTCATTCGCAAAATTTTCATAATCATGTGTTTTTAATGCTTCAAATATGGGGTGATTTGGAAATGCAGTTTGTATATAAACTTCGCCTTTTGTCTTTGCGCGTCCTGCACGGCCGCTTACTTGCATCAATTGTGAAAACAAACGCTCACTCGCTCTAAAGTCGGGACTATATAAAGCCTGATCCGTATCCAATACACCAACTAAACTTAAATATGGAAAGTCGTGACCTTTAGATAGCATTTGAGTGCCAATCAAAATATCAATCTCACGATTTTTCATTTTTAAGAATAAATCGTTGAGCGCTTCTTTTGTTTTTGTGGAGTCTCGATCTACTCTTAAAATGCGAGCTTCAGGAAAAAATTCTTTTATTGTTTCTTCAACGCGCTGCGTGCCTAATCCGGTTGGATAAAGATCAGTATTGCCGCATGACGGGCATTGCAGTGGCATTTTTTCATCATGGCCACAATGGTGACAACGTAATCGTTTTTGATTTAAATGCACCACTAAGCGGCTGCTGCAACGATGGCAACGGCCTGTCCACTGACATGATGAGCATAAAAGAACCGGTGCGAAGCCTCGCCGATTAATAAAAATAAGGCTCTGTTCTTTTTTGTTTAAACGATCACGAATCGCCTCAACAAGATAAGGTGAGAAACCTTTTGTGACCGTCGACTTCGAAATATCAATACACTTAATTTCAGGGAGTGTTGAATCTAGAACCGCACGCGAAGTTAATTTTAAAAAGCCGAATTTTTTGGCGTCTTTGGTTTTGGTCGCATTAAACCAAGTTTCTAGGGATGGCGTTGCAGTACCCATCACAATGGGAATATTTTCTGATTTTGCCCTAAAGATTGCGACATCCCTTGCGTGATAACGTAAACCTTCTTGTTGCTTAAAGGATGCATCGTGTTCTTCATCAATGATGATAAGAGATAAATGTGGCATGGGTGTAAAAATACTTAAACGTGTCCCAATCACAATTTGAGCCTGGCCCTCTTTAGCAAGTCGCCAATGAGTTAAACGTTCGTTATCTGTTAAGTGACTATGCAGTGTCACAAGCATATATTTTTCAAAACGCGCTCTAAAACGACTCTCAAGTTGCGGTGTTAAATTAATTTCAGGGACGAGCACCAGCACTTGTGCATGTTCTTTTTTTAACGCTTCTTCAATTAAACGAATATAGACTTCGGTTTTGCCGCTTCCTGTAATGCCATAAAGCAACCAAGCTGCAAAAGTTTTATTTGTTTTTGAAATTTCATCGAATGCTTTTTTTTGTTCATCATTCAATGATGGAATAGGCGCTTGTATATAGACTTTATCGTCTAAGGTGATCTCTTCTTTTTCAATCCAACCCATCTCATCCAACGTTTCGATTGATTTTTTCCAAGCGCTACTCATAGAACGAAGACTCGCTTCATCAAGAAGCGTCGCATCAATTAAGGCCATCACAATGCGTTTTAAAGTCGTTTGTCGAGGTGGTAATTGATCGACCCCTAACTCTATAGCCTTGGGCGTTAAACGATATAGATATTTTTTCGCCATCGCCTTTGTATTTATCTTTTTTAATCTAGATGGCACGGCGGACAAAATGGTTTGCCCTAAGGGATAATGATAATACTGACTGCAGAATTGAAAAAGCTTAAAGCTTTGCTCATCAAAAATCACTTCAGGATCTAAACGGATAATAGACTTTAATTTTTTAGATTCAATGGCTGTCGTATCAGAAATACCGACCACGACACCGATCATTTTGCGAGCACCAAAAGGCACCACCACATACTGTCCAATTTGAGTATTGGGTTTATCCGTCCTATAGTCAAACACTCGATCGAGTGGGACATCGAGGGCGACTTTGAGAATATGAAGTGCGTCAGTCATAGTATTAGTTTTTAAGGGGAGTCCATCAATTCTAAGTTAAAATAAACGCTTTAATCCTTACCTATCATTCTAAGACGTGAAATCACATCTTCTACAATTATTGTTGCCCGTCGCACAATCGATATATCCTGAGATTTTAGCGAATTCTATTCAATTAGATCGTCCTAAATCGATCGAACATGGAGATTTTTCAAGCAACTTGGCGATGGCGCTCGCAAAGAGTTTGAAAAAAAATCCACGTGAATTAGCAACCCTCATTATTGAAAAGCTACCCGCCTCACCTTTAATTGAAAAAGTTGAAATTGCCGGTGCAGGTTTTATAAATTTCTATTTAAGTGATAAAGCACGTACATTCATTATCCATGAGATTTTAAAAAGTCCGGATAACTTCGGACAAAATACTTCGGGGCACAATGAAAAAGGTGTATCCCAAAAAGTCCAAATTGAGTTTGTATCAGCGAATCCCACAGGCCCGCTTCATGTAGGCCATGGTCGAGGGGCTGCCATTGGGGACTCATTAGCTAGACTTCTAAAATTTAATGGCTGGGATGTGACGCGCGAATTTTATTACAACGATGCGGGTGCGCAGATTGATAATCTTACAAAATCAGTGCATGCCAGATGTCACAATATGGAGCCCTCGGATCCTGCATTTCCTGAAGATGGTTATCGAGGTGAATATATTGTCGAAATAGCCAATGCTTTTTTGAGCAAAAGTAGCATTGAATGTGAAGGTAAAATGATCCATGCGTCTGGCCTAATAGACGACTTAGAATCTATTCGACAATTCAGTGTCGCTTATTTAAGACATGAACAAGATCAAGATTTAAATGCATTCCAAATTAAGTTTGATGTGTTCACTTTAGAATCTTCTTTCTACCAAAATGGGCACATTGAAAAAGTAGTCGCGTCTCTCATCAAAAATGGTTTTACCTATGAAGAAGACAATGCGCTTTGGTTAAAAACGACAGAGTTTGGTGATGACAAAAATCGTGTTATGAAAAAGTCTGATGGGAGCTACACCTATTTTATTCCTGATGTGGCTTATCACTTCAATAAATGGGAACGTGGATTTAAACGCGTCATCAATGAACAAGGTTCAGACCACCACAGCACGATTACAAGGGTCAGAGCAGGGCTTCAAGCTTTAAAAGCTGGCATTCCTGAAACTTATCCTGAGTATGTGTTGCATCAAATGATCACAGTCATGAAGGGCGGGGAAGAAGTTAAGCTTTCTAAGCGCGCAGGAAATTATGTCACATTGCGCGATTTGATTGATGAAGTCGGTTGCGATGCCACACGCTACTTCTTAGTTGCTCGTAAACCTGATTCACAACTCGTCTTTGATATTGATTTAGCTAAAACACAAAATTCGGATAACCCTGTCTATTACATTCAATATGCGCATGCCCGTATTGCAGGCGTTTTAAGACAATGGGGTGGAGATATCAATCAATTAAATCACGTTAATATTGATGATCTTAAATCGACACAAGAACTGATCCTTATTAAACGCTTAAACGAATTTCCAGAAATAGTTTTACATGCCGGTGTTGAATTAGCACCACATACGATTGCAACTTATTTAAAAGACTGTGCGGCCGATCTTCATAGCTATTATAATGACACTAAGTTTTTGGTTGAGAATGAAAATGAAAAGTTAGCGCGCTTAAGTCTCATCCGTGCCACACAAATTGTATTAAAAAATGGTCTATATCTTCTCGGTGTCAACGCTCCGGAAAATATGTAGCTTAAAAGGTAAATATGGAAAAAGGTAAATCAGGTAGCTCTTTTATGAACGGCCTTTTTATGGGCATTCTTGTAGGTATTGGCTTATCTATTGGTATTACCGTTTTTATTACTAATGGTAAAAGTCCTTTTGTAAGTAAAGATACGAATGGAGCCTGTATTGAAATTCAGGGCGCTAAACCTGAGGGAGAAAACTCAGCAGATAATGCTATCCAAGATCAACCGACTAAATTTGATTTTTATAATATCCTGCCTAATAACGATAAAGATATCTCAGATCGAGAAGCAACACAGGCTTTAAAAAATCCAGCTAGCATTCCACAAAAAGAAGTGTACTTTTATCAAGTAGGTTCATTTAATACAGATAAAGACGCTGATAATACGAAAGCAAAATTGGCACTTTTAGGATTTGAAGCGGTCGTACTTACAGCGCCTTCACAAAATAATGAAGTAGTCCATAAAGTACGAGTAGGTCCTTTGACAGATGATGCACAAATTATGAAAACAAAAAACGATCTCGTTAAAAATGGCTTTAAACCTATTTTAGTGAGGGCAACACTTAACAATACGAATACAAATAATTAAGGATATTTTATGAAAAAAATCTTAATCACTTTTTTAATGCTTTTTAGTTCACTTTCGTTTGCGATAGAACCTCAAGTGGGAGTCAATTTTGATAAAACAGTACAAGTGGTCCCCACAGATAACAAAGATAAAATTGAAATCACGGAACTCTTTTGGTACGGATGTATTCATTGCTACCAAATGGATCCCATGTTGAGTGACTGGGTAAAAAAATTACCTAAAGATATTTACTTTAAACGTATGCCTGCTATTCCTCGTCCTGATTGGGCGCCGATGGCACGAGCCTTTTACGCCATGGAAACATTAGGTGTAGCTGACAAGCTACACCTAGCTATATTTGATGCAGTTCATAAGGACCGCACACTTAACCCAAGTGACGAAAAAGCGATTCTTCAGTGGGTCACATTAAAATTAGAGGATGCTTTTAACTCGTTCTCTATGAATGCTTCCTTAAATAAAGCTGCTCAAGTTTTTAGAGCATCAGGTGCTACCGGTGTGCCTACACTCATGATTGATGGTAAATACATTACTTCAAGTACGATGGCAGGTGGCAATAGTGAAGCGCTTCAGATCGCTGATTTCATCATCAACAATGTCAGAAAAGATCGCAATAAAAAATAAAGCTTTAAAAGTTTTTATCACCGGTGCCACAAGTGGTATCGGTGAATCATTAGCTAATCAGTATGCGAAAGAGGGTGCCATCCTAGGATTAGTGGGGCGTCGGCTAGAGCTTCTTAAAAAAATAAAAGCAAAGATTCATGTGCCTTGTGAAATTTATGCAGTGGATGTCTCAGATCAAAAAGGTCTTCAAAAAGCTGCAAATCATTTCATTAAAAAATATGGTTCTCCTGATATTGTGATTGCCAATGCAGGGGTGAGTACTGGGACACTTGCGGGTGAAAAAGAAGATCTTCATACATTTAAGCGTGTCATTGAGATTAATTTATTTGGTGTGATTCACACATTCCTTCCTTTTATTAAGGTTTTTAAAAAACAGAAATCAGGACAACTCGTAGGGATCGCAAGTGTGGCTGGTATTAGAGGCTTACCTGGTTCGGGCGCTTATAGCACTTCAAAAGCGGCTCTCATTAATTATCTAGAAAGTTTACGTATTGAGATGAAGCCTTTTGGTATTCATGTGACAACCATTGCACCAGGCTACATTCATACGCCTATGACAAAACATAATCGCTATACCATGCCTTTTATTTTAGATGCAGACGTGGCGGTGAGTCGCTTTATCAAAGCCATTCAAAATAAAAAAAGCTTTGTGATCATTCCTTGGCAAATGAAAATCGTCGGCATTATCATGAAATTTCTTCCCACGTCCGTTTGGGACTTTTTAGCTAAGGGAGGACCTAAAAAAATTAGAAAAACGATTCAATAGTTATCCATATCACGTATATCCATTAAACGTAAAATAAATTAAAATGCTACTTATTTACTACATTTTTAATTTATGTCAAACCTAGAATACAACGGTCAAGTGCTTACAAATACGCGTCGCGAACTAAAACTTAAAATAGATGATATCGCAACAGAATTATGTTTATCTGTGCAACAAGTACAAGCGATCGAGAGCAATCTTGGTACTTTTTTTCATTCAAATAAATTAAAACAAGCAGTCATCAAGCGTTATTGTCGGTTTCTTAACAT
>Ga0255078_1000349_pt1 | contig 13103 bp, 30 predicted proteins | sample Colum_Atlam_RepA_FD_188462 | JGI IMG/M metagenome (GOLD analysis project Ga0255078, IMG submission 188462) | Freshwater microbial communities from Columbia River, Oregon, United States - Colum_Atlam_RepA_8h | ecosystem: Environmental > Aquatic > Freshwater > River | place: USA: Oregon... | reverse complement strand
TCCCCACGCAACATGGCTTACATTCCGTTCTACCTCATACATCAATCAGTGCTACCGAAACGGAAAAGCCCTCACACTGATAGGATGAACTCGCAGAGTGCACCTGCAAGTCACCAAGATGGCTGGCGAGGATGGGATCGAACCATCGACAGGCTGATTAACAGTCAGCTGATCTACCTCTGATCTACTCGCCAAAAACTGGGTCCGCAGGACGGACTCGAACCGCCAACAACTGGTTTTGGAGACCAGGATTCTACCAATTGAACTACTGCGGAACAATCACAAATTGGTGAGACCACAGGGACTCGAACCCTGAACTTACTGGTTAAAAGCCAGTTACTCTACCATTGAGTTATGGTCTCAAAATGGTGGGTCCGCTGAGATTCGAACTCAGAACAACTGGGTAAGAGCCAGTTATGATACGCTATTTCACCACAAACCCATAATAAATTCGTCACCGTTGACTCTATACCATTGAAAAACACGGTGCCATCTGTCTCAGCCGCATTACCTATCACCCCATGCTCGGATCAATCGATAAGCATTCTACTGATAATTCAATGTTTAATTTGGTGAACCCAAGGGAATTCGAATCCCTATTCCAGCCGTGAAAGGGCTGTGTCCTGACCGTTAGACGATGGGTCCATGGTGCCTTCAGAGAGACTCGAACTCCCAACCTACTGATTACAAATCAGTTGCACTACCAGTTGTGCTATGAAGGCGAAATCTTTGACAACTGCCCCAACTCCCGCAGATGTCGGTGGCTTCCCACGCAAGAATATGCGCTTCGAAACCTTACCCAGAAATTCTTTTTTAAACAGCAAGAGCAATCGCGAAGGACGCTCAACTCATACAGTCATTATACCGTACAAGTCTCAACAAGTAAACTTTAAAAACTCTTTACAAATCAGCAACTTAAAAAAGATCGCTGTTTTCGGTGCGGGAGGGAAAATTCATAGGCACCTTGGGATATCTAATCCTACCTCAAGAAGATGAGGGCGTCGCGAATCACGCAGAGAGATTATATAGCAAACTTCTATCAAATTGATCGAATAATTTTTACTAATGTGAATGTCTGCCAAAAAACAATGCCAACACACAGCCACCCAAGTATGGTTCCACGTTGAGTGATTGCACCAAAGACAGTCGCCGCAAGTAACATGATGTCAAAAGATAGAGCGATCAAAAAATCACGCATATTCTACAACTTTATCCAGTCGTTTCATCGGGAAAGCACACTTGCCCTCCTTGCGCATCTTAGACTGATATTCTACCGTACAATCGAAACAGATGTCAAGTAATTTGTTATTCTTGATTTCTTGAATCTCAGTCTTATAAATCTTCCACTGGTATTCAGTGAAGCACTGCGGTTTAACAATTTCTGTTTTCATTTACTTACCTATTCATCACTTGGTTATTCATCAATGTTCGAAGAAGTTCGAAAGTCTTTTTGTCATTGATAGAAAGATCAACAACAAACTGAGCCAAATCAATTCGCTTGATCAACTCTAATCCTTGAATAAAATCTTTATCATACTGATCTTGCATTTCCCAATCAAAGTGTGTCATGCTTTGTTACTCCATCCAAAGTCTTTGCGTGTTCTCGAATCAATTGCTCGAATGAACGAAAGAGTTTATCAAACTTGGCTTCATAGAGTGCCTCCATGCCCATCAGCATATTCGCAATCTTATCTTCGCGACCTTCCTCAAGTGGAGCATCCTCCAGATACTCACTCACAGTTCGAATATCAGTTGTGACATTCCAGCATTCCATAATCTGCTGCTCGAACTCGAATCGATCAAACTTTACTCGAATCTTGCCATCTTCATCAAAGTATGCTTCACGCATTTTTGTTTTCCTCATCGAAATCAAACCACTCACAAATTTCACTCAATATTGCAACTTCAATCGCATTGCGAATTGATTCTGGATCTGGACTTTCATCATGCTTATGTGCACGATTCCATCCCAGCATCACCCCATTCTCAACGCACTGCGCAATCAGATTGTACTCTTTGGCTTTCATGTTCGCTCCCATGCATATTCACAATCAGGACATTTCCAAGCCACAGTTCGGTCTTGATCGCGATCATAAAGTGCAATTGCTCGACCAAACTTTCCTTTTTCTCGAGTTGCACCATACACTTCAGCGGCTTTATCTGCTTTTTCTTCGTTTCCAGTTTTCTGGAAGAAGTGTTCCCAAATAGAACCACCATCAAGATCTGCATTGCAGTTTGGACAATGACCGTGTTCGTTTTTCATACTTTCAATCCCCAATTCACACTCAGCCAGTCAGTATCTTCTGGCATCATTTGTATATTTTCTTCACCGAGTGTTTTTTGCCACTCAGTATACTTGCTGAAAGTCAGTGTGCTCCAGCGATATGAATTTTTGCCGCAAAGATAGACGCTGCCACTCTGACCATAGACAAGCCAGTGTGTTCCATCATCTTCCATCTTGGTGATGCCGCTGTTCAATCTCCAAGCATCAGATTGAGCATATCCACCGATCCATCCAGAAAGCAGACGATAGAAAATAGCATTGTCATCTTTGATGCTCACAATTCGAAGAACGACCCAAGTGTCTGGTGTGTATTCACTCACTTCACATCCACCCTCTCACCAAGCAATGCAACCAACTGATCAAAATCACCCTCAACATCAAGATCATTGACCACTAGGCTAACAGTGCCTACTTGTGTGCGAACCATTTTGATTTCACTTTCACGAATAGCATACATGCGTGGACTAGCAGCACCGCGAAATGAGTTTCCTGCACTTCGTGGACTTTCAGTGAATACGAATATTCTTTCCATCACTTGACTCCAAAATGCTTTCTAATGATATACCCAGCGAGATATTTTGTATCTTCGTCATAATAATCCTCGACAAGACCAGCACACTCTTGAATGATAGACTCAGCGAAATTTCTCAGAACATCTTCCTTAGATTCAATTCTACCAAATACCATGTAATCGGTAAGTCCAGCCTGTTCAGCAAGTTGTTTGATTCGTTCGTTCATCATGTCATGTTCCTCCCAATCTCTGCTGCGGCTCGCACAATGGCTCGGCGGGTGGCGGCGTAGGGGTCAAGGTTCTTGTTGTTTTCACCAATTCCCAAGCACCTTGCATAGTTGTATGCAAATGCAGCACTGGCGTCCCTCCGATACTCCACGACAATCTCCAGTTTCACCGCCAATCGCAACGCATCGCCGTCGTCGTCGAGTGGGTTCCAGTCTGGTATCCAGTCCGAATGGTGCCGCTCTCCTTCCCACACGGATGCCCCGCCATCAACATAGTGAGTGTCAATGGTCATCCCCGCCGCCTTCGCAGCAAGTTCAAGTAGTTCGTTCATCACACCACCCGATAAGTTTGTGCAGTCTCACGAACCCAAAAGACAATGTTGTCTGCTTCATCATCCCACTTCGTGTTCGGTGCATGTTCTGCAAGAATCTGTTCAGTTGTTTGCAGTCCACCCAAATACGATTCACCGAAAGACGCAAGACGTTCTTGATAGTCCTCTTCCTCTTCAGCGTCCCAACCAAACTCTGCTTCAAAGGCATCGCAGTGGTCGCAGGATCCGTATGAACCTTGCACCCAGCCACGCTCACCCTTGTAGTCAACAAGGGCAACCCATGAGCCTTGCCAGTCACCAAAGTTCTCAAACGCAATCAGATTTGCGCCAGCAGCCATCAATGCACTTTGATATGACATTACGAAAAATTCCTTGAACTGAAACTGTAACCTTCAGGATCATCCCAATCCCATTCAGGATTGAACCAACCCTCCTTGCGACCTTCTTCGTTGTGCACTAAATTTTTGTGACCATCTTTAGGTCGAACATAATTTGGTGCCTTCTCGGTCTCAATATACTCTACAAACCAATCATAGTCAATGAGTTCATTATACTCATCGTAAATCTTTTTGTCTCTCAGATGTTCCTTCCACTTTTGCCAAGAGGTCAGACCATCATACTTGTACCCTTGAAAGGAGAATGCCCAGCCCCAAGAAGATTTTCCGATATGATACTTCTCATCATAACGCTTGCAGCATTCGCAAACATTCTCAACAACATAATAGTTGGTGCCCATCACAAATCTCCAATACGCTGGTAGACTTCAAAACCAAACACTTGAACAACAAGAGCATACTTGTTGTCTTCGTACCACTCATACTCACGAACAAGCACAACAGGAAACTCATTGATCACGATTGAAAAGTAGTCATGCCAACGAAAATGGTTAAACTCATTGTAATTTTGCAATCGAAATTTCATTACTTTTCTCCCAAACATTCCTTGACTTGCTTCACCTTCAGCCCACATCGCTTGGCAATATCATTTAACTTCATGCCATGTTCAATGCGAAGGTGTTTGACCATCAGCACAAGAGCCAAACTTTTAGCCTCTTTTGCGTCGGAAATTGCATGCCATGATGAATTCTGCAGATTATAAAGTTGGGCTTCGTTCATATCTCAAGTCCCAGTTTGTTTAACACTTGTTCATAGCAATTATCGCATAATGCATACGCAGTGTCAATTGTCATTTTGGGTGTGAGATGCGTCAATCTGCTGTCAAAATTGCCGCTGTGATGTCTGCCGTTCTTATCAGTTAGAACCAACTCACATTCCCAGCAAATTGTTTTAAATTCCATCACAAATCTCCAAAATTTGGTTTTTCACTCCACAATGCGGACAATATAATTCCTTCGGCTTCCAATCATCGCTGCTTGCAATGCTCCACCAATTGCGGCAAGAGTCGCAAACAAAGTGCCAAATTGTCTCTTTAGAAACTCGCATCAGAGAACACCAAGTCGCTTCCTCTCAGCATCAAGCATCTCGCGAGTGAAGTTTTCTGTTCCCCATGACTCACCACTGAAGTAATGCTTTGACCAAACTTCATACAACTCATTATGTTCAGCAGAAGTATTGGCAACTTCTCTAATTCTAGCGTTGGCGGATTCACCTGCTCGCCAAACTCGATTGTCGTCTGACATGTTATAATACCAGTCAAACTTCCGCAACATATCATCAAACTCTTTCAGATTCATAACTCACTTTCCAGTTCCACCACAAGCATAACAAACATACAGGCAACCAGTTTCTTCTTCAATGCCATGATCGCCAAAGCCATCGCAACTTTCGCAATAGTCAGGCACCTTTCCTAGAGACTGAACATACTCGGAGCATTCGTTGTCGTCCATCACGCAACCTTCTTCGCTACAGCACCCACATGCTTGCAGTCCTTGCGGAACTCAAAGCCAGTACAGGTGCAACTAAACTTACCATTCACACGCTCAACAATATAAACTCGTTTGCCGTCAGTGCTCTTGACCTTCCATGCCTTTGTGTCAGTCGCAACTTGCTGCGCACCACCAACAATGTATTCAATCTTCACAACATGCTGTGACTTCGCATTATACTCACTGACAGGATGATCTGGATCGCCAGTCTTGACTGCAAAGTTAAATGGATTCTTGAAGATTGATTCTACAACAATGCCTTCGCGAGTGTATGTGACATAATTGTCATCCTTTCCGCGATATGCATAGGTGTTCGGATAAATCGTCGTCACACGAACACGCGAACCAACCTTTGGTACTGCAACTGACATTAAGCACCAGTCCAACGATGATTGTTATAAGAACTCACTTCAAGCACATTGCCACGCGCGAAATTCTTCGCGGGAGCAGCCCAAGAAGCAGCCTTCAGAATGTCACCAAACTGAAACTTGCCATGCGGCTGAATGCAGATGAAACTATGCACAGAAGTCGAACCCCATGAAGACTTTACAACCTTCATAAACTTGCGACCACGTTCAAACGTCACGCCAAATTTACCATTGCTGGCGGCATCCTTGTTCCAGCGATTGTAGTCCTTGGTCAGATGATCAGCGTACATTGTCAACGCAATATCCAAATCATGTTCAGGCATCATATTAATATCCCACCTTCAGTGAACCAGAAAGATAACCATAGCGAACACCAAGATTGAACTCCAGATACTCAGTATCGCCATTGGTGTCATACGCATCGTGGAGATGTCGAATCGCATCTTCGCGAGTGCAGCCAGTGACTGTCGACATCATGAACCGAATGCGGTCTTCAACATCGTGCTCAGCCTCAATCTGCATCTCACGCTCTTGCTCAGCCTCACGATCAGCAGTGTCGAGCAGATCGTCCCAGATACGCTGCTTGTTGTCATCATTAGAACTATCCCAGACAGACCAGAAATCGCTCTTGGGTCGAAACCCATAAGCATCCTTGTGAAGATCCGAGACAATCGTTTCGTCGAATGTATAATTACTTTCCATACGACTATTATCGCACAGAACACATGTTTTTACAATGGGGGAAAGTTGAATAAAATCAACAACTTACGAGATCAGCGATTCTCGTCAAATTCTGGGTCGTAGAACCAGTCTTCTTCGGGGTCAGACAGATTGTCATCTGCGAATTCCGCATTTGGATTGAACTTCCATCGCGCTTCGTCCTTTAATCGACGCTGCTTCAATCCCTCACTGTTCCGATTATATTGCTTGCTCTCGCGGAACTCATAATTCTTTTTCTTAGCCATGTTACTTACTCAAACGCTCCTCTTTCAGTTTATTACAAAAGATCTTATACAGACCCAACTCACGTCCATATGCTTCAATTTCCCATGGTGAATCAAAATATTTCTCTTCATCCATGTAGTGCGAGGCATCGAACACCAAACCTTTGTAGCGAACATCACCACTCTTATAATCAAACAACTCATTGTTCAGATATTGCTTCACGTGAGTCAACTCATGACCCAAATCAATGAGCAACTGTTTCAAACGAGTGACTGGTTTCTTTCCAAGTTTGTTGATGCGCTTGTAATTTAGAACAACAGTGAACTTCTTGTTGCCTTCATCATCAAGACCATCATAGGTGCACCATGCCTTGTACTTCTTCAAATCAAGAAGATCAGCAGCGTCTCGAATTTCATCTTCTCCGAGAACTCGGATTGTGATTTTGGATTTCTTTTGTACGCATGGACGAACCATGCGATTGAGGACGAATTTAGAATACTTCCGAATCATGACTGAATCGGACTTCTTGAGATAATTGCTAACTACCGCAACCATGTTATTCCACTCGGAGTAAGATTGTATCCTTGTTGATTCGACCGTTCAGTTCCACAGGCTTCGAATTAATCTCGCCCATCACCTTACGCAGTACAACCTTTCCACCATCGAGAACCCGAGATAGAACGTCCTTCGGCTTTCGGAGAGTTTTACTCACCGACTCGCTGTATTTATAATTTTCGATGCTGGATCCCTTAACTGCAAGACCAGCGTCGTCTTTTGCGGTATAGACACCCAGTTTCCGAGTCTTGGTGTTGTAAACCCAGAGTTGCTGGGCTCCCATGATCCGAACAGGATCGATCGAGACGAGTTTATTCTCGGTGTCGTCTTTCTTGAACTTGAGATTCTTGACCTTTTTCTCAAATGAGACAGGCTTCTTCTTGCGTGGCTTTCGAGCCGCACTCTTGTTAGATGCCAACTTTTCAGCGTCTGTTGCGACGAGTCCGAAGAATTTTGCACCTTCGATCATCTCCTTACGAGGACGAGGATACGATTCTTTCACATACTCATCCTTGGACTCGATAATCGCAATCCAGTCAGCCGTTCGCTGCTTGAAGTATTCTGAAATCTTCGAAGCATGCATCGGCTTCACTTCATTCTCGACCATCCAGGTGTATGGTACAAATTCTTCTCCACTTTGCTCATGCCAAATGTCGTCGAACTTGGCTTCAAGTTCCATGATGAAATAGTCGACTTTGGATTGGACTCGCTCTTGGATTGAGATGACGTTGCTGGTATCGGTAATGACTGGCGCAGCAAGATTTTTCTCTGCGACGATAGTGTTGAGTCGATCTCGAAACCCATTCATGCGCTCCTTGAAGTTAGCGAACACAGTGTCAGGAACCCACGCACCTCGAGAGAGGCATCGCGCAAGCCATCCGTCTACAATGTTCCAAGAGAGATTGAGATGTGGGACTGCTTGCTGCTGCAATGCAGTGATCTCATTGTTCTTGACAAGATACTCAATCAGATACTTGCGAGCATCTTTAGAGTCTTTGTGCTGATTGTACCACTGAAAAGCATGAATCAGATCATACTGTTTGCATGGTTCAGTGCGCTTTTCCCAACTCGGCTCGGGAACAACCTTTGGAATAAACTTTGCCATATTAATATTCTGCCTTAACAAGAGAAAAAAGGCAAGGGGAAAATCCCCTTGCCCATCAACAACTTACTTATTCAGTGATAATATCAGTGGTCTCACAACCGTCGCTGTCGGTGGTAATTTCCTCAACCCAGCGTGTCTTTTCTTGCTCGCGGTATAGGTTGAGTGCCTTCGCTCGGCTCTTGGTTGTGAGAATTTGTTTATTCCCTCTGACTCGCGCTCCTGTAATTGGGTGGTTGACTATGGCGTTTTCGTAAACTTCGTAATAAGTTTTCATACTCTTCCATTATAGTATAAAACTTGGAAATTGTCAATCTAAAAAAACTTTAATAAAATCAACAACTTACGAGAGGAAAGAAAAAGGGGACTTTCGTCCCCCCTTTCTTGCTCTAATTTTTATGTGTATTAGAACGCAAATACAAGATCAAGCATTGCTCTCTTGTAATCGACTGGGCGTACACCAACCTCTACATCGTAGAGACTTGCACGAACAAGCACACCATCAGCAACGCCATAGGCTGCGCGAATGGCTGTACCGTCATGTAGTGCTGCTTCGCCACCGAAATCACTATCAGTCCATACAACTGAAAGTGCATTTGCTTCGGCGTCTTGCTTCAATACGCTGACTTCCCAATCACCTGCTTTCTTGGCATTTCCAAAGGTAACGCCATAAGCAGTTGCTGTATCATTATTTTTGGCTTCATCATTTGTGAGACGTTCAACAAAAAACTTTACTGGAACACCAGCAACTTCTTTTGCCGCAGAAGCACCGAGCAATAGTTGATCATGCTTCAAAGTAGCACCAACCACTGAAACGAGTTCCTGCTTTAACATCGCACCATGAGCAACAACATCAAGACCCATCAAATTCTTTTTGAGTCCGACTTGTACGCCAACAAGATCACTATCCTTTGCTGTTACACCCTCGCTCAATTTGAGTTTGAATGCACCACCAAAAAGACCGCTATCATGTTTCACTGCAACTGCTAATCCTTCTGGCTTGATGTCATTGTCAAAGAACAATGCATCAGATGCCCAAGGGCGATTCATTTTGCCAAGTGTTACCTTTGCAAATGGCGCAGCTGCATATTCAACATATGCCAAATTGACAGCAACATTCTTCAATGAATTGCCATCCATATCATTCCACGATGACTTTACTGAACCAGTGCGAAGACCAACAACAACTTTGGTATCAGCATTGACATCAGCAGTAGCCTTTAGATTGACACGAAGACGATCACGTTGTGAATCAGCAGTACCAACTTCAAGATCATCGTAACGATAACCAAAGTCTCCGCTGAGTTTCACATCAGCTGCTTGCGCAACTGAGAACATTGCACTCAAAATAACAGATGCTAGAATTGCTTTACGCATATTATATACTCCTTGTTATACCGCAAAATTACGGCTTAAAGTTTTTCATGACTTTAACATCATTTCTTGTTTTAACAAGATCTGACTTGTCAAGAGAAACTAGACCACGATCAGAAAGATAACCTTCCTCACCAATGGCTTTGTCACTCACGTACTCGTTCGCAAATTCTTTTAGACCAGGAATCACACCAATGTGCTGCTTCTTGATATAAACAAAAAGTGGACGAGCCGCTGTATATTTAGCGGAGGAGATTGTTTCGAAGGATGGAGCAATGCCATCAATTTTCAGCCCTTTTAGTTTATCTGTGTTCTCTTCCAAGAATGAGTAACCAAAAATACCAAGAGCATTTTTGTTTGCTGCTAATTTTTGAGCAATCAAATTATCATTCTCACCTGCTTCAACAAAAGCACCATCTTCGCGAATTGCGTGACATGCTTTCTTGTTTTCTAAATCACAACCTGCTTCCATGAATAGTTCTAGGAAACTATCGCGTGTACCAGAAGTTGGTGGTGGACCAAGAACTTCAATTTTTGTTGCTGGCAAAGATGCATCGACATCTTTCCATGTTTTGTTTGGATTGGCAACCATCTGTCCATTGACTGGAATTGTTTTGGCAAGTGCGAGATATACTTGCTTCTTTGTCAATGCTGATAATGCACCTGCTTTATTTTCGGCAATGGTCAATCCATCGAAACCAATTTTGATTTCAAGAATATCTGTTACGCCATTCTTTGCGCATGTTTCAAATTCTGACTTCTTCATTGCACGTGATGCATTGGCAACGTCTGGGTGTTGTGGACCGATTCCGTTACAGAATAACTTGATACCACCACCAGTGCCTGTTGATTCGACTTTTGGTGTTTTAAACTTACCAGCACGACCGAATTGTTCGGCAACTGCTGCTGTAAATGGATATACTGTTGATGAACCAACTACTGTGATTTGATCACGCGCTGCTTGAGCGTTGGCAAGATGAGAAACTAAAAGTATAGTTGCTGCGAATAGAATTGCGAGTTTAGATTTCATGGACTGACTCCTTTAGGTTAGGAGTCAGTATATAGACGTAGATCGTTTCGAAATTGTTTCTTATTCTACCAAGATGCCATATTTTTTGGTAGAATTTTGATATTTTTAAATCGCTGCGCAACAAAGTGAAAACTAATCTGGCATTGTGGTCCACACTTTAGAATGTGATCATACCACATATCATTTATATTGATTATGTCTGGATGACGCATGTTTCTTAATATCAATCCAGTCGCAAAATATCTTTTTGTTTCGAGTTTATATCCCAGATTAACTTGTTCGTTGATATACTGAATGGTTCTTTCCCACTCTCTTCTGTATCTCCACTGATACATACACTCAATCAAATCAAACAAAACATTAAACTTTTCTTCTACTTTAGGCGAAGATCGATGAATTCTCATTCCGATTGGTGAATTCATCGCTTCCATCGTTTCAATTGTGTCCTCAATTCGATTTAAATCGAATGTTAATTTATCATCAACGTACAAAAGATAATCGTATTGCTGTAGTTCTGGAAAGATATGCGGTTTTGCTTTTGCAACTTTTGCTTGTTGGGCAGAATAGGTTGCATCTGAATGAACTGGAGCGTCTAAGTAAATTGACTTCCAGTTAAAACTATCAGTAACCGAAAAAACATGTTTATTGTTTGAAATGAAATAGTGTGGAATGGTTTGATCAATTGGAACTGACTTCCAAGTTATTCTCTCAACTTCACCACAATATGTTGTATACACTGCAAATTTCATATAAAGTCTCGGTTCATCTATCGTCACGCATTGCGCACTGCGTCCTAGATTCCTCTTTTACAAAGACAGCCATCGCTATGCGACAAACTCTACACCGAAAGGTTGAGCGGCTGGTGTGTTATTTATACAATCAGCCAACTGAAATAGACTTAACACTACCAACTCTGAACGAACGCCAACCACTCACCTCTGTATCCCAAACAGAGATATTGGTGTCTCCTCCGCGATTTTCTTGTAGAAGCATTTGTCCACTGCCAGCATTTGGAACATACTCTCCCAAAAGAGTGCATTTCATTGTTCGCTCGGTTCCGTCAACTTTGGTAAACGTTACAGTGACAACATTTGTTTTAAGTAGTTCAATTAGATTTTCTTTTGTGAAGATCATATTACACCTGCGCTAAAATTGTTTTAAGGGATTTGTCTGGTAATTGCCAATTGTTAAAAATTGCTCTAATCATGCCTTTGATAGTTTTCTTTGGCACACATCCTTCTTTTACCATAAGTCCATTATATCCTGCCTTTGAATAGTTGTCAATAAAAAATTTAACGTCGCCTACACAAGCCTTCATAAACTCAATTGATTCTGGCGAACCATCGGCTTTGAAAGTTAAAATAATGTATTTGTGTATGCCAAGATCTTCATTTGCATACGGTGTTATTTTGTCACTGAATCTATAGAGTGTTGTTTCAACTTCACTATATTTTTCTTCTTGAACAACAACACCCCAAATCGCTCCGTCTATGTCGTCCAAATTCATTTGTTTTAATCCTTGATGTAATACCAACCTGTTGCAATATACTTCGGATATGTGTATACAGTCAAGCCTCGATGTAAATGAGTCATTGCTGCTGGGAAAATACAAATTGTACCAACCGTTGGTTGCACCTTTACATGTTGATACATAAATTCTGTTTCAGCTTCACTTTGTGGCATATCATTTAAATACACAGTCCAAACCAATTCTCTGTCGTGCGAGTCACCATCTGCGCATTGTTCATGATGCCAAACATGGTATCCACCATAAGGCAATGTTTTTTGAATTTTTATGCAATTTCTATGAGTTAGATACTGGCTTTTAATATGACCGAATTCCTCACCATATTGAATTGCACATGAGTCGATTGCTGCACCAATCATCTTTACAAGTTCATGCTCGTTGTATTCTGGTGACTGTAAAAATATTGCTTGATCTTTTCTTGCCATAGAATTATTCCACTTGTTATCGTACACCAAGCGACTCAATTCTTTGTTGTTAGCGTGCATTTCAAATCGGTCAATAATATCATCACAAGTTGATTTGGGAAGAAAGTTTTTCCATGTACGAATAAAAGTTTCCATCAAACGATCTCCTCACTTTTCTCAAACATATATCTTGCAATATACCAAGCATCAACAATGTCAGTTGTCGGAGACCCTAGTTTTGTAGTTGGTGAGATAATGGTGTGTAAATCAACAAAAGTGTCTCTCACAAAAGCATCATACATCTTCTCTTTTGTTGCATTTCCTTTGCCTGTTGCAAATTTCTTCACAACTGTTGGTGGAACAGTAAAAAATCTATAACCATTTTTGTAAAGAAGATATTTGAGTAATCCACAATTTTCAGCAAGATTAAAGACCTTCCCCTTTGATCCAAAAGAATAATCTTCAATCATGATGACTAAATTGTTCTTATCTAAACTTGAGAGAATCGTCAAAACCCAAGAAGCAATATTTTCATATCTTTCTTGATCTGTTAGGTAT
>Ga0255078_1000339_pt1 | contig 13315 bp, 14 predicted proteins | sample Colum_Atlam_RepA_FD_188462 | JGI IMG/M metagenome (GOLD analysis project Ga0255078, IMG submission 188462) | Freshwater microbial communities from Columbia River, Oregon, United States - Colum_Atlam_RepA_8h | ecosystem: Environmental > Aquatic > Freshwater > River | place: USA: Oregon... | reverse complement strand
AAGGTGGTTTATAGAATCTTGGTGGCCCGGGGCGGAATCGAACCACCGACACAAGGATTTTCAACTCTCTTGCTAGACTCGACATCGCTGTTTTCTCAAAAGGTTCACCCCACCCGAGTCTAACTTTGTGCACACGACTTTCTTGAGTGTCTGTATGTGACTGATTCGGTTGAGTTATTTTGACCCACGCAAGGATAGCGAGCGAGATTGGTGGCGTAGTGGGGATTTGACTGACGCAAGGATGTGATGTCCTTGTTGTGGTCAGGGTACCCCACGCATGAACTGTCCTTTAAAAGGACATTTCATTTATTTGTTGCGATGGTCCGCTAACGACCCTAAGCAGACTTTGACGGACAGTACCTCCGCATAGCTACCCACCTCTTTTCATCGCCAAAGGTATTACAAGTTGAATCTAGCAGTAATGACTTTTGATTTCAGCTTAATCACTGCAATCGCTTTTGATCCTTTTGGCACGGAAAAGGCGCCTTTAAGCTCAAATCTTCCTCCTACAGGAAGCAACTCATATTCCTTCTTATCGGATCCATTAAGAATGGTTAGCTTGGCAGTACCGCCTTCAGAAGATATAGGCTTGCCATGGTCAGACAAATATATAGCCAATACATCTGACTTAGCAACTAATTCAACATCAACATCCTTAACTTCTACTACTATCCCGCCATAAGCTGGCTTTAACTCATGACCAGCACCCCCATAGGCAAATCCAAAAAAACTTAAAAGTAAACTTGTTATCAATATTTTGATCTTCATATCTTTCTCTTCTAGTTAAAATGTTTCATTTGATTTAATGCTACCTAATACTTTTTCGGATGCCTTCTTGCCATAAAGCCAAAAAATTGCTGGCGTTAAAAATGTATCGAGCAATGTAGAGCTAATAAGGCCTGAAAAAATCACTACCGCCACTGGGTGAAGAATTTCCGTACCAGGTCGCTCTGCTTCAAATAACAACGGCGCTAAAGCAAAAGCCGTTACTAAAGCCGTCATTAAGACTGGGCTAAGACGCTCGATAGAACCCCGAATAATCATTGACAAATCAAATACCTCCCCCTCCGATTGCATCAAATTGAGGTAATGACTGATCTTCAAAATTCCATTGCGTACCGATATTCCCGCAAGAGTAATAAAACCTATCAATGCTGCAATTGAAAGTGGCTGCCCTGAGATCCACAGCCCAATAACGGCACCCACCATGGCTAGCGGGATATTAAGCATGATCATTAAAGATAGTTGCGCTGACCGATAGCGATTATTTAAAACAGCAAATATCAATAAAAGTGAACCTACAGAGAGTAAACCAATTATTTTAGAAGCTTCTTCTTGCGCTTTAAATTGTCCATCTAAGGTAATAAAGTAACCTTCCGGCAAGCTTTGATTACCAATTACAGCCCTAATGTCAGCGACTATGTCCGATAAGGCGCGCTGAGAGGTATTAGCTGACAAGACAATTCTTCTTTTGCCGCCGTCTCTACTAATTTGATTTGGTCCGTCACCATCTTCAATCGTTGCAATTTTGGAAAGTGGGATTTTTCCATTCGGAGTATCAATCAAAATATCCGCGAGGCCCTCTAAATTTCTTGCAGACTCTGGCAGCTTGATCACTAAAGCGAAGCGTCGATTACCTTCAATAATCTGTGAAATCCGCTCCCCTTCAACCATGCCTTGCAAGGAGGACATCACCTGAGAAGCAGAGATTCCATATTGCGCAGTCCGATCATAGTCAATGCGAACTTTGATCTGCGGGGCCAGCACTTGCTTTTCAATCTCTAAATCAACCAGACCTTCAATCCCTGCTAGTTTTGATCTTAATAAGTCTGCCTGACTTCTTAGCTGATCTAAGTCGTCGCCGAAAATCTTGATCGCAATTTGCGATCGAACCCCTGAAAGCATGTGATCTATACGATGAGAAATGGGCTGCCCAATCGCAATAGCAGCGGGTAAATTGACCAGTCTTGACCGAATATCAGCTTGAATCTCAGCCATTGAGCGATCTAGTTCACCTGCCGGTTTAATGCCAACATCAAGCTCACTAACATGCACCCCTTCGGCGTGCTCATCTAGCTCTGCCCTACCGCTTCTTCGGCCAACATAAGTGACTTCGGGAACTTGTCTGACAAGCTTTTCGGCTTGGCTTGCTACGCTAGCAGACTCCGAAAGAGAAACACCAGGATTTAGTCGAAGGCCGATGAGTAATGTTCCCTCATTAAATGGCGGTAGGAATGAGCTCGCCATAAAGGGAATGCTCGCGCCAGCTAATAAGACCGATGCAAACGCATACATCAAAGGTTTTTTTGGGGCTTCCAATAATCTAGATAACTGAACTTTGTAATGACTTTTTAACCAAGTAACGATTTTTGTATCGTGATCCCTAAGTGACTTCATTGATGGCAGCAAATAAAAGCAAAGTACTGGGGTGATCGTGACTGACACTAAAAGCGATGCCAAGGTGGAGACAATAAATGCAATGCCCAAAGGAACAAATAGGCGACCTTCAATACCCGGCAACGCAAATAATGGAATAAACACTAAAACAATAATTGCAGTTGCATAGATGATTCCTGTCCTCACCTCTAATGAGGCTGCTCGTACAATTGCTAGTGGAGATAATTGATTGACCTTATCCCTGTCTAGATTTTCTCGCAGACGCCGAATCACGTTTTCTACGTCCACTACAGCATCATCTACTAATCCTCCAATCGCAATGGCTAAACCTCCCAATGTCATCGTGTTGATCGATAGGCCAAAGTATTTAAAAACTAAGGCTGTCAATAAAATCGAAACGGGAATTGCAGTTAAAGAAATGATGACTGGGCGTATCGTTCCTAAAAACAAATACAGTACTACCGCTACAAAGATTGAGGCACCGATGAGCTTACCCTCTAAGGTGCTAATGGACGCATCGATAAAACTCGCCTGTCTAAATGTCACTTTTGGGGTATTCATGCCCACTGGAAGGCCCTGTTTTAACTCAGATATTGCAGCCTCAATTTTCTTGGTTAATTCCACCGTATCTGCTGAGGGTTGCTTTTGAACACCCAGTATTACCGCTGGACCACCCTCATAACCAGCATCTCCTCGTCTTACGGCCGGTGCAAATGTGACATCAGCGACTTGCTTTAAGAGTATTGGCTGGCCATTTCGGCTTGAAACAGCAATATTTTTCAAATCCTCCAAGCTAGAAGTGCGTCCTATATGACGAATCAAGTACTCGCGATTATTCGACTCAAGAAACCCGCCAGATGTATTGGCTGAATATCCTTTTAGTGCATCTTCTATTTGCAATATGCTCAGACCTAGTTCAGCCATGCGGCGAGTATTGGGCTGCACTTGAAACTGCCTAACCTGACCACCAATTGGAATTACTTGAGCAACGCCTGGAATAGCCATTAGTCTTGGGCGAAGAACCCAATCAGCATATTCCCGTACTTGCATGGATGAAATCTTTGACTCATCAATTGGAATGGCAATCTGCATAATTTCACCCATGATCGAGCTAATGGGGCCCATGCGAGAGACGATGCCATCGGGAATAGCGCCCTCCATAGATGACAACCTCTCCGATACCATCTGCCTAGCACGGTAAATATCAACGGACCAATCAAATGTGACGTAAATAAACGAGAGGCCTGCGCTAGATACCGAACGAATGGCTTCAACACCTGGCAAACCATTCATAGCGGTTTCTAATGGGAAGGTGATGAGCTGCTCAACCTCTTCAGAGGCCATACCACCAGCCTCAGTCATGATGGTGACAGTAGGTTTATTTAAATCAGGAAATACATCAACAGGCATTTTGCTTAAGGTAAAGAGCCCATAGCCCATAGCAATCAGGCTAAGCAAAATCACCATCATTCGATTTTTTAAACTAAAGTCTAATAACCAGGTAAACATATTCTGTCCTTAGCGAATCTGGTTAATGAGAGATGACCCATCAGTAACCACTCGGTCACCATCTTTAATGCCGCTCGTGATGACAATACTTTGACCATCTAAGGGCTCATAAACCACCACCCTAGGCTCAAAGGTTTCCGGATTTCTTTTTACCCATACGATGGTTTGGTTTGAGCCGCTCTTAACAAGCGATTTTGTGGGGACTTTGTTACCTAAGACCTTGGTATTGGTGTTTACAAATACCCTTATAGGCTGACCTATAGGGAGATATTGCAAATCATCAGCTTTAGCAGAGAATGTGAGTGGTAAAGCCTGTTCGCGTAGGGTCTGACCACCACCAAGATAAGACAGCTTAATCACCTTGCCATTGACTTCAACTTTGCCGTCAGCAATATTTTTCGCCAAGTTTGGATCATAGGCAAGCGCCTCAATTAAAAGCTTAGAAGGATTTACTACTTCGAAAATCAGATCTCTCTCTTGCACTACCTGGCCAGAGACAATGCCTGTAGTAGAAATAATTCCAGTAACTGGAGCCCTTAATTCTTCATTAGCGACTGCAGCCTCTGCCTCTTCAATTGTTTTACGAGGAACTGTATCGCTCAGTTCACGCAATCGCTTTAGCCGACTCTCTGCAAGCGATCGTGATTTTCCAGGACCAGCTTCAGGGGTTACATAAGCTAGAACGTCACCTTTATTGACCTTTTGCCCCGGTAATGGAAAGCCGTTGGGCCCAGGAGTAATTCGACCTGCAACAATGGCCTGAACCTTGCCGCCAAAGTTAGGATCCATGATGACCTTACCTGCTATGTCATAGGTTTTGGCATATTCACCTGGTTGACCAGGGGCAGTCATAACATGCAACTGTCTTTGGGCAGGTTTTGGAACAAAAAGATTCCCATCGGCCTGTCTTTTGGGAGCATCGCCCTGAACCTGTACTGATGAGTCATCATGTCCTGGACCAGCATAGACTTTGAAGGTAAATAACGCAGCTGATAAGCCCATGAGAAATGCGAATAATCTGAGATCTCTTAAATTGCGCATCATGCCAGCTCCTTAAATTGATTGATGATTTTTATGGCACGACTTCTTAATAATTCCCTATTGCGATAAGACCAATAAGCAACTCCAGCAACAAAGCACATCAATACCAATAGCTTTAACCATGTTTTCCAATTCATTACTGAAGAATTTTCAAACTGACTTAAATCAATCGTGGAAACTAAAATATCGTTCACGCCGCCATCATTGATGGTGATGCTAATTGGAGTCGGTTGATCTTTAATTTTGTCTTTTAACTCGATCAAATACTCTCCATCACCATGCGGCTTTACAGCCATCTTTACCCCATCAATCTCAACCTCAAGGTTGGCACCTTTTACTGCCTCATTAGTTGCATAGCGATCTAGATAAAGCGTTATTTGCTTGTCTCGAATAACCCCCACAAGTTCATAAAGATCAGACTCAGCGTAAAAACGCGGTAATGTTTTGGCTTGCTGCTGATTTGGTTTTTCGTCACCGTGATCATGTCCCGGCCCCGCATACGATGTAGGCGAGATTGCTAAAGTTAAAACAGCTATTAGCTGCACCAAGTAGTGGGTATAGTTTTTAAATAATTTCATAGGATCAGTTTGCTTATTCAGGTAATAGGCCAAGCGCCTGGCGTAGATTTGAGACGGCTACTGCGTAATTAATTTTTGCAACTGCCGCTTGTCGATTGGCGTCTACTGCTTCAATCTCAATGCGCAATCTGGTAGGCAGGTCTGTTTCTCCGAAGCGGAACGATTTTTCAAAAAATTGCCGGGTTTCATTGGCTAAGGTCGATCTTTTATCGGCAGCGCTAAGCTTCAATTGGGCTGATTTGACCAAAGCCATATTTGATTCCACATTACTTAAAGCAGACTCGCGCTCATAAGCTAAGCGCACCTCGGAATCCACCATCTCGGCCGTAGCACTCGCCAATCTATTGGTATTTCGGGCGTCCGAACCAAATGGAATCCTCAAACCAACTGCAACGGATTGCTGATACGGAACTCCGTAAACTTCGCGACCCTTGGTAGTCCATATTTGCAACTCAGGAGAAGCCCTTGTTTGAGACTTTGCCAAATCAAGCGCCTTTCTGGCCACCTCTAACTGATCTACAAGCGCGGCAACAATTGGTAAGCTGGAATCTAGGGCTGATAAATTTTCAGGAACCTTAGGCACTGGTTCAATATTTTTAGTGGCGTCACCAAATTGAATTTTCTTTAGATTCTCACTACCCAATAGAGAGCGCACCCTTTGCTCAGCATTAATCACATTGGCTTGTGATTCGACCAAAAAGGCTTCTGAGGATGCGAGTGCTCCATTAGCCTGATGCAGATCAGCGCGAGATAAGTCGCCAGCCTTAAACCTTTTTTCAACATCCATAGCCAACGTCTTTGCGTTCTCAAATCGACGTAGTGCCAAGTCAGACTCAATCTTTGATCTTTGGTAATTCCAATAGGTATCTCTTACTTCAGCCGCAATCTTTAATTGAGCAAGATAGTATTGGGACAAAAGCTTTTTATATTCAGCATCAGCTAAATTGATTGAGCTTGACCGCTCATTCCATAGCCACAGTGGAATACCCAGACCGAGAATAGTCTCGCTAGCGCCCTGGTTACTATTTGTTCTATCTGTTTTTTGGGAGACCTCTACCGATGCGGGACTCACCAAAAGGCTACTAGCAATTTTTTGCTTAGCAAGCGCTGCTTCTACCTTAAATTGATAGGATCTATAGTCGGGCTGGCGCTGCCATGATGACTCATAGAAAGACTTTAAAGCTGACTCACCTTTGCGCTCACCATTGGCTAGCGCTATTGGTGGCCCCAATAGGAAGATTAATCCTGTAAGTTGAATGACACAGCGACGAACTGCATCCATGTACTCTCGCGACATAAAAACTCCATTTGTTTGTACAAAACAGAGTTAGCGAGAGGATGGTTAGTTTGATGCTCTCGCTAACTTAGGCGAGAGAAATCCAATTGGGTTTTTCTGGTGGAGTGGGAGAAAAATCGACTAAAAACTCCACTTGAGAACTTTCGTAATGAAAGTTAGTGGCAGTAATTGAAACACTAAAAGACGAATTTAAGGCTGGCGTGTGCGCCAAATGGCAGACTCCGCAATCGGAATCAGCGGCTACAGAGTCACTAGCCGAGACAGTAACAGCGGCTTTTTCATGCTCGTGATGGGCAACATGCATAGCTGAGCTCTGCTCTTCTTGGCAGTAGCCTGCAATAGTTGCGTAGGAGGTTTGAATTGATAAAGCTAGCAAAGCTAGGGTTATCAGAATTTTTCTCATTTGCAGTTTATAGCATATTCCCTTTTCTTTTGCATTGAGAGCTTTTCTATAAAGGTCAAATGGATTAATCACTCAAACAGCTGCTGTAATGCCACAAACCTTTGAATACCTAATGACTTGGTGGAAGAGTCGGCTCAACAACTTCAGAAGGTCTGTTAAAGGCCGATTTGAGACGGTCATATTTTTCAAATTCTTTACAGTGACCGTCCTTTTAAAGGACAAACCATTTTTACTATGTCAGCCATCACAACAATCAAGTAATTGTCATTTCAATTAAAGACAGTCAAAACCCCCGATTTTGAATCAAACGACTGAATTAATTGGGTGGTCAAAAATCAAGTGGGGTTGGGAAAAAGTAGTTAAGGCTCAATTTTTTGGTTGCTTAGCTTTTTTATCGTAGCTTGAGCCTTTTGTATCTGTTGCGCTTTACGCTCTGAGTCTACTGCTTGTTTGGCAATCTCGGCACTTCGCTTCAGTGAATTAATACGAGACTGTTGCGGCGTTAATGGTTTGTTAGGTTTGAATTCATAAAAGCGCATATCTCTATTTATCTAGGCGCCCCTCGGGGCCTTTAAATCAAGTCGCATTCGGCTCTTTGCCAGCTGGCTCGCCTCTGCGATGGAGGCTTCAGCCCACCCATCTTTTCCAAAACGTGCACCACGTGGTGCTGGAAAATGATGGTCGTCTCTGTCCTAAAGCGCACCAGCTGGTGCAGGACATTCGTCTTAGGCTTCGCTGGGTCGGTGGCGACAGCTATCGCCACCTATGGGGCTACCTTGCGGTGCGCCCCATATATAAATGTCCTTTTAAAGGACAAAACATCAACGGCCAAAGCCCGCACGTACAGCTCCACTTGCAGCTTCAATTTGACTATCAAGCTCACCTGCTTCTACGGCGGCCTTAATAATCTCTAGCGCCTTAATCAGGTCATCGGCTGAATTCACTTCAACAGCAGTCTTGCCTTTAGCAAACTCAATGATCTTTGCACCATAGCGAATATTAAGACATACCTTGCCGTCAGCAGCAACGAACCACCACTGGCGAATACGTTTTTCATGTTCAATGGTTTTACGTGCACCAGTGATGTCTTTGACTGTTTTGAATTTCTTTACAGTAAATGTGCCACCTTCTTTGATGGCTTTTGCTAGCTGGACCTGTTCCCAAACTTTGGTAGCTAATTTATTACGGCGATGCAGTACTGGCGGTATTGCTGTGGGCTTTTTTGAATTAACCATTTTCAAACTGTTTAATGTGCTCATTGTTTTCTCCTATAAGTTAATGGGCACACTTAATTTATGGTCTGAGTTTTTGGTTGGACAACCTCTTTTTGCCAAAAGCCACAAAGATCTAATATTCTTTGCCACTTTTATTCTTCTTTTATTAGGTTTCGCTAAATAACTCTGACAGCAGATACCTTCTGCATGCCATTTACCACTACTGATATGAGCAGCGATACTCAGTCGTTATATCGCCCTAAACCTGGACATTGGTGTTCGCAGGGATGGAAATTCTGAAGCAGTAGCAGAGACTTGCAGTCACTATCCTTTACAGGACGCTATTAGAGTTGCTTACTAATTGACACAAGAATATTTCAGCACAAAGATCGTAGTTAACACTACGGGATCACGAGCAAGCTCTGCCCACACAGCATACTTGCAAGCGGTACAAAGGTAGCCACTTATTGCTTTTGTACATGTTGCGTTTTACAGCCGCACATAAAAGGAGATAGCGAAACCGCCCTTACCCAACCGGGTTGTGCCTATAGTGGTGTAGTAAAGAACTCAGCGAAAGTCCTTTCCTAATACTGAGCCTGTTGCTTAAGGCTCAGTGTAGGTTGAATCTAGCGAAAATCAATCAAACCAATATCAAAAGAAGAAAAAGGTGATGAGCGACAAGCGAAATCACAGGCGAATGCAATTCGCCTTAATACTTAGATAGAATATTAATTCTCAATTGTCTAAGGAAAAGTGATGCCTAAATTTAAAGCAAATCAAAAACTTGTTCAAACAGTCATACAGCTTTATTGGGAAGAGTTTGACACGGAGGATCAAGATCAGTGGGAGTCGATTAAAGAACGAGTACAAGATCAGACTATGGATGATTTGTCTGAATTTCCCGATGAGGCTCCAAGCGACCCTAATCTCTGGTTTCAATTATTTCAGAAGCTTTCCTGTACAGAATATGAAAACGCAGAGGATGATTATTGGGTTAGCGATATCAAAGGATTTACTGAATACACGTATGAATTAGTAGATAGCGATGACAACGTAATTGATTCCGCTTAATGCCTGTGGCAGAAATGCCACGATAAATATAATTTAATTACGAAACTATTATGTTTCTAGCTAAGTCATTGATTCTTGGAAAGATCTTTATTGGCTGATTTCGGTTGCTCAAACCGAATCTAAGAAAACATACTGTAACTCTGTATTTATTACATTTCAGGGAGAACGTATGTCACAAGCTAGAGTTTTAAACCCACAAGAACTACGCAGAGTTTTAGATCACGTAGCTACACGTAGGCACAGCGCACGTAATCGCGCTATGCTGCTGTTAACGCACTTCGCGGGTATGCGAGTAGGTGAAGTAGCTGCCCTACGCATAAACGACGTTTTAAACGGCGACAGCACAATTAAGGATGAAGTGCGCTTGATGCCTGAGCAAACCAAGGGCAAACATGCCCGTACGGTTTACTTAAATGAACGGATGCAAAAGGAGATTGGCCAGTACTTGCGTGTACTTCGCATTAAGGATCCCACTAAGCCGTTGTTCTATACCCAAAAGCAAGCGGGGTTCTCCGCTAACTCCTTAACTCAATACTTCTTTTATCTATATCGTGCAGTTGGCATAGATGGCGCCAGCAGTCATAGTGGCAGAAGAAGCTTTTTAACTGGATTGGCTAATAAAGGTACTGCCATTCATATATTGAAGAGTTTGGCAGGCCATAGAAATATCAGCACCACAGCTTCCTATCTGTATAGCAACCCGAGTCAACTTAAAGCCGCTGTTGAGCTGATCTAACTATTTGGAGAAGTCAGTAAACACTTCTCCAGTGTAGCTGTCATTAACTCGAGCTTTCTTTAGATTGATTGTAAAAGCCAATCCTCTTGTGGCAAGTCTGTGACCAAACCATTTACACAGCACCTCAACTCTGGTGGATTTGTTTTTGCCATCAAGAATAAGCACTTGATCACCTAGTAAGAAGGTGCCACTGAATATTGACCCTCTGTACTTGGCATCAGTAACTTCTATTACACGAGCATTCTTGACCTTTACAGGCTTGATTGGCTTAGCTAACTTAGTCGTCTTGGGACAGTCGTTTTGCTGCTTCCACACAGGTGCTTTGCGATAAAAATCCATATAACCCTCATATTTGCTTATAAGTTGTTACTAGGATATCAAAAATGTCCTTTAAAAGGACGATCAAGTCATAGGGAACTTACCTAATGCTGCATTAGCGATGATTTTTTCTGCGTTAGTGATGTATCGCTTTACGCTTGCACCCATTACGTTTCTAAATACTTGCCTCTCGTTCACTGTCATTTTGTCAGTGGTCATTGCGCTAGGAACTAGGCGCAATTGCTCTCCAAGCTTCCATAAAGGCACTTTGGGCTTTTGATCTTTGTGCTCCATATATAAGTCATAAACTTGAAGTGTCTTGCGTAGACTCTCAATTGTGTAGTTACGCTCTAGTGGATAAGCTGCATTACTTTTTTCTAATAGCTTTTTAGTGCGCCCACGCTTTGCCGTGTGCTTGTCTTTTAAGATGCGAGCAAATCTACTTTGCAAATATCTTTTACTAGAAGTGAGAGGTACAGCAATGACAAGAACTTCGTCTTGAGACCATGACTCATCCCACTGATCTTTATCTTCTAACAAGGTCAGCTTCATAGCACTGGTAGTTTCTGCAAAGAGCTCGCCACCACGCTCGCCCTCTGTCCACCACTTCTTAAAGCTATCTTCCCTTACGTCCCCAAAATCTTTATAGAGCTTGGCAAACTTTCCTTTGCCGCCCTTTTCACAACAAGCCAAATAGTCTTTATTGCGCCTTAAGTAAGCCCACCACCAGTAATACGGGCTTTGCTGCTGATAGGACAAAGTACGTGGTTTGTTATTTGTTCCAAAAGTGGGGTGTTGTGCGAGAAATCTTCTTAGCATTTTCTTAACATTCAAATTACATGAATTAAATTGTACATCGAAAAAATAGGCTAAATCTTGATAATAGATATATGACCAAGCGGTTAAATTTCTTAACAAGCAGTCATATTTTCAATACGAAAGTGAGTACATTATGTTAGTTGATCAAATTGCAGTAAACACATCTCCCGTAACAACAAACGTCCTTTTAAAAGACAGCGCACAAGCAGTCAGCACAACTACTGGACCAGTTAAGGCTCTAGCTAATATGGAAAGTAGCCGCATTACATGGGAGCAAGGCGCCTATAGAACCAGTAATCAGTCTTTATATGCAGTATTAGCTGAATGCTTGGCATTTTGTAGCGAGCTAACCATTTCAGAAGCCAAGCAACGTAGCGCCGCTTTAGAAGCTTTTTATAAAGAGCGTGGCTATGTTTATAAGCAAGATTTGCCGTTGGTTACTCGCGTAGTACGTGCAGTTTTTGGCGCACGAGATCGTCGTCGCATCAGCACCTACTCCCTAGTGCTTCGCCAAGCTCAAAAGGAAGACATTATGGCTATCAATCTAGCAGCTTGGATTGAAGAGCGTGGTGGCGTGCAAGAAATCACCCTTGCTCGTAGTGCCAATTATGTGAGTCCTAAAGATAAGGCTGTTATTGCCAAAGACAGTTTGAGAGGTAAGTCGCCAATTGGCTTTGCGAGATCAGAATTACTCTCGCATGTAGCTGATGCCAATTTTGTTGGTGAGTCTTGTGTCTTATTAGCAGAGCAGCAGGCTGATGGCAGCTTTGGAGTTTATGCAGTGCTTCGACAAGGCGGTCTAGTGAAGTCTGCTTTTGCTGCGCTTTATGCCGTTGAGCGTGAAATCACTCTCAAAGCAAAAGCGGAGGTTGATGCAGCAAATGATGCTGACGGCGCCGTCCCTAAACAAGCTTAATAACCATAGGGGGCGTTATGAGCGCCCCCAACAAACACGAAAGGAAACATCATGTTAATTAGAAAGGATTCTAAATATGAGCCCAAAACAATTAATGACATCATCTGGGGTAATGCTGAGAGTCGCTTGCGAATCGAAGATATTGTCAGTGGTGCCGAAGCATTACCTCATTGCGGCAAATCAGCCATTCTTCTTTACGGAGTCTTTGGCACAGGCAAAACCACACTGGCAAATCTGCTACCTAACGCAATCGAAAAAGGTAGAGTCAATGAAGACTTAGCTGTTGAGGCTGATTTTATAGCCTGTCAGCAAGGCTTCAATGGTCCGCAAGTAATGTCGCTAATTGAAAGAGTGCTTAGTAAGACTTCGTTTAATGCCAGCGGCCTGCACTACTTTGTTTTAGATGAAGTAGACAACCTAACCAAGTTGGCGCAGCAAAGTCTTAAATCAGCACTGAATACCAACAGGGGCATTTTCATACTTACTACAAACAACATCTCCGAGCTTGATAAGGGCTTGAAGGATCGCTGCGTGTTGGTAGAAATGAATGCGGCTGCAGTTAGTGATTATTTGCCATTGGCCAAAAACTTAGTCAGCGATATGGGCGTTGTTATGAGCGATGATGATTTACTGCCCACTATTTCTGCGGCTAAAGGATCATTGCGAAATTTGATTCATAACGTGGAAAGGCTTGCTAGACGTAGTAATTCTAAACCACCCAATATTATTTTTTAAGGAGGATATATGGTTAATTCTAAATTCTTATGTTTAAGTATGAAAAATATTTTAAAGATTGCACTAAACGAGCATACGCCACTTAGGTCGGCAAAAAGCTTAGTTTATGCTTCTAAGATATTTGCAAATGCTTATTTTGATGAACTTGAATCTACTTACTCAAAGGGCAACGTACGTGCAAAGATAAATGGTTTAGAGTTTTTTATTTTAGATTTGATTGTAAATTTTAAAGAGAGGGATGTTTCTTTTCCAGCCTCTGCATTAATTAAATTACTAAAATC
>Ga0255078_1000318_pt1 | contig 13692 bp, 11 predicted proteins | sample Colum_Atlam_RepA_FD_188462 | JGI IMG/M metagenome (GOLD analysis project Ga0255078, IMG submission 188462) | Freshwater microbial communities from Columbia River, Oregon, United States - Colum_Atlam_RepA_8h | ecosystem: Environmental > Aquatic > Freshwater > River | place: USA: Oregon... | reverse complement strand
TCCATTTCATCTTCATCATCCATTTCATCTTCTTCGTCGTCCAGCTCCATCTTCTTCATTGCTTCGAAGATTGATTCTTCTTGACTGATAAGTTCCTCGTTCATCTCACCTTCCATATAATTGGCGGCGGTGAGGATGTAATCTTCGGCAAGAGTAATCTTGCTCTGGACCCATTCAGGAAGATTTGTGTTTTCTTCAAGCATATCGTGCATACGCTTTGCATTGGCTAGAATGCTGCGAAGTTGAGACTTTGCCATATCGCCTTCGTAATCATATTCGCCGACATCTGCTTGATCTTGAACTTCTTCCTTCATTGCCTTTTGTTTCTTCATTTCAGTAGCACGAGCTTTTACTCGTGCAAGGAAAACATTTTTACCCATTCTGCCCATTGCAGCGGCTCTCTTAATCATATCTGTACGATCTTTGACGCCTTCGTATCCAGTTACTTCATCAAGTGTGACTTCTTCTTTTTTCATTCCTGCTTTCATCGCTTTGCGGGCAAGACCACGAACGTAACGATATGCTGCTGGTTGTTTTCCTGGTGGCATCTTTGGCTTTTCTTTGACTGGACCGCCGAGCATTGATTCGGCTTCCTTCTTTGTAACTTCATCGATCTGGATTTCTTCTCGGTAGTATTCCTTACCGTCACCGCTTGGTGGTCTTGGATTTAATTTCATATCTGCTGCTGGATTTAATAGTGCGCGTGGCGAATCTACCTTTGATGGTTTTGTGTATGCCTTTTTGTTGGCAACTTTCTTGATCAATTTTAGTTTGAGGTCAAACATTCTTTTACGTTCTGGGCTCAATGCTTCGCCAATTTGAACTTCTTCTTTTTTCATTTTTAATGACCTCGGTCCAGTTTTTTTTGCTCTTTCTGATTCATATGGATCTAAAGAAACCTTTGGGTTAAATCCTGCTTTGATACTTGCTTTCAGATCTTTAATGGTTGATTGTCCACCACCAGCCATTGCACTGCTTCCACCAGAACCACCAGCACCAATTGGCTGACGTCCACCTTTGGCGTAGTATGCTGCTTGGCGTTCTGCACTGATTTCACGAGCAGTCTTTGGTCTATCTACAGCAGGAACTTCTGGAGCTTCTACTGGCTTGACTTCTACTGGCTTAATCTTTTTGGCACCAGCAGCAGATCTCTCTTGCGGCATTTCCATATTATTTTTCTTATACCATGCCTTTTGAGCAGCTTTTGACATCTTATGCAATAATGCTGGAACTTTTACGTTTGCCATTTAGAATTCCTCGATCTTCACTTTAAGATCTGTTGTCCCGCGCTTTATTCTATGAAAGGTTTTTGCAGGAATAAAAAACCTATCACCTTTAATTAACTTCTTTGGAAGTTTATCATCAAGCTGGATTTCCCAGCCACTACCTTCCAAAACTTCTATAAATCTTCCATTTTCGTCACGATGCCATACTAATTCTTCACTCAAGACTTCGTGTTTAAATGTACGCACGAATGTCCAATTATTTAGTTTTTCGTCAATGTATGGTTTATCAACCATTTACCACCATGTCTTGCCTGAATTGCTGAAGAATCTTGGCCAACGGCATGCCCAATAGGATGCGCTAGTCTTATCTTTGTTTGTTAAGCAACGATGACGAGCAACGAAACTACGAGTTGCAGCAGGGTCCATATATCTCTTTTTCATTCCAGACTTACTGAAACTGACTTTACGAATTGATCCACCGTCACGAACATAAACAGCACCGCCACCGCCTTCGCGCCATGGCTTGCCAATACCCTTGCCGCCAGTTTTATCTTCTTCGTTCAACTCTTCTTCGAATGGATAGTCAAGAATCACTTCCTGACCTTCGAAGATTACTTTCTCTCCGATATCGGAATTGAGCATGTCTAATTCGAATTCATCAGCAGGTGTATATTTGCCTTCTTTATAAAGTTTCTTGGCTTCGGCAATCATCTCGAAGAACATCTCTGAGCCTGGACGAAATACATTTTCCGTAAAAGAGATCTCATTTTCCATGTGATATTCTACAGCTTCTTTCACCGTTGCTGGCTTTTCGCGAATCTTGCGTAGTTCATAAGCGCCACCCCAAGACTTAACACGCTCATACCCTGGAGGAACTGAATGCCCAGCCTTTGGTCCTGGAACCTGACGTGGTGTTGGCATAAAGCCATATGGATCTTTTGCTTCAAGAGCATTAAAGCGAGCAGTTACTGGAAGCCCCTGTAAATCACCGCGATAGTATTTTGGTCCAACTGAAGTCAGTTTTTCTTTCTTTGGCTTCAATGTTGGAGTAGCATCAATCACTTCTTCTTTTTTGGCTTCTTTGATTCCTTTTCGTATTTCTGAGAAACTTCGAACATTTCCAGAAAGTCCTGTTCCGTCTTGCTCATTGCACTCGTCGCATTCTCCTCCACAATCACAGTCTTCTTTGGCTGTAACAGATTTCGTAGCAGTGTAAGCATTTTCAATCTCCTGATTTTGTCCTGGTGTCATAGCAATGGCATGCTTACGATATTCATCTGTACCCACCAATTGCATTTCAAATAGTTCATCAATGTCTGCTTCTTCGCGCAAATCTTTATCTGCTGTGTGATAAGTCTTACCCTTATTGATATAAGAATTTACACGAGCATGACCCCACTGTTGTGGCGTCGTTCCTGGACGATGTCCAGAATTCCATGCAGCAACTCCGCGCTTGTAAACTTTACGGAGTGTACCAACAGAGATGCCTGACTTCTTGGCTTTTGCAGAAATTGAAGAATCTGCAGACTCACTGACACGACCTGTTTCTTTACGCTTGTCCATCACTGCAGTGATATTGCCACTACGAGCAATACGACGAACCTTTTGTTGCTCAGCCTCATCCATCATCTTACGAACAGCGAGAGTATGCGTGCTTGGTTTCGTTTTTGCAGTTGCATCGCCAGGAGCTGGCTCATATGCTCGCGGATCTTTATCGGAAAGTTTATCCATCTTTTTCCAATGAGTCTTGCGTGCTTTTGCTGTTGATGCACTCAATCCACGAACATATTTCTTTGGTAAACCAGATTCTTTATCTTTCGCGACTGGTGGAAACTTTTTTTCGCGAAGAAGAGTAAAAGACTTTGGTGAAGATTCCTCTTGAATCTCCAAACCAAGAGTCATAATACGCTCTAGAATTTTCTCAATTTGAGATCCAAAGAAAACTCTTTCCATCTCAGTTGATTCATTAAGATTGATTGAGTTGTTAAAGATAAATGCTTCAACATCTTTTGCTAATTGCTCAGCCTTGAGATACTTCTCAATTCTCTTTGATTCTGCAATTGGCTGTTCGCGTTGTTCGTTGCGCAAACGAGAAACTTTATTTGTTACAGATACGTGAACAAAATCAAATGTATACCCTTCAAGCATGGTTTGCACAAGCTCGATTTTATCAGCATCATTGGCACCATTGATCACAATGTTTTTATTTAATTCGAATAGTTCTGCGGCAGCACCAGTGAGAATTTGATCAGCTTGAACTTCAGTTAAATCAAAACGCGAAAAGATATTCTTAAGGATATAATCCTTTCCGCTGCCTGGACCGCCAAGTAAGAAAATACCAACTGGTGAAACTGATTCCATTTGCATACCTGCTTTTACCTTATCATGTATATGTGCGCCCAATTTTGGATCGCTATAATGTGAAACAAATTCTTTTTTCTTGCCAGCAGAAACTAATCCACGAAGTTTAGAAGCAGACATACCTTCTGCTCCTTCTGCATCTGGATCACGATCTCCTGCTGATACAACATTAACCTTTTTAATTTTTGGATACTCTTTAGTTCTATATTTATCGAGTAGAGATTGGAAGTTATCAACGCGATCAGAACCTACAACCATAGTGACGTGAGTGTGACCTTGCGCTTCTAAATGTTTCATAGCATCAATTGCAGTACGCACTTTGCCACTCGCAACAACGTTTGCATTTGGGAACAAACGATTCATTGCACCAACCTTATCTTTGTGGCTCAATGGATTCTTTTTTGAGTCCTGAGAATGTGATGGAAAGATATAATGTTTGCCACTAGTTTTTTCTGCATGCGCTTGAACAGCAGAAACCAATTTGCCATGACCAGTCTCGGTTGGTGGATTAAATCTTCCAAAGGTGAATGTTGCTTTACTCATAATACACTCTTTTGTGCTTTCAATTCCGCTGAACGTTTGCGATTTGCTTCAGTAAATGCTCGAGGAACAAACTTCATTCCTCCAGAAACAAACCCCTCACCAGCAGCTTCTTGACCATTTATCTTGTGCGAGTATCCACCATGCGCTGTTTTGGATAAAGCATTTGCAACAGCTTGAGTTGCTTGGTGAATATGATGATGAACTTCGAATGTTCTATCAAACTTATCAAGATTATCATTTACATGATTAATTGATGCTTTCATGACTTCAGTTTTCTGAGCCTTTGCTTTATCAGTCTTAACTTTATCAATCTTCTTTTGATGATCTTGTTGAAGAAATTTTGTGTAACCCTTTGCACTTGGCTTTTCTCCACTATCAACAGTTGAGTTTGCGTAACGCAATAGAGTTTCTTCATGACCTTCATGGTGGTCATGTGAATGATCTTTTGAGAGTTTTTTTGTTGCAGCGATATGTTCAAGTGCTTTTCGCTTTGCTTCTGGGCTGAGTTTTCTTTCTTCTGAAGAAACAAGATGACTCATTAGATGAACATCTGGATGTTCTTGCAACTCGCCTTCACCGATTGGAGATGTGCTGCCATCAGCAGCAATACGAGAGTGAAGCGCAATGCTCAATGGAGCCTTTGCGAGTTTCTTTCCTTCTGCAGAATTTTTATCTACAGAATAACGAATAGTATTCGGTTTGTGACCGATGTTGCCATCTTCTTCGGTGCGGTCTTCAAGAGAACTGAGATATCCACCCTGATATTCTCCTGAACCCTTTGGAAGCACTTTATGGACGTGCTTGAGGATATTCATAAGTGGACCAGCGATGTATGGCTTTTCGCTGTGTTGTTTCTTAATATCTTCTGAAGAGAAGTTATAAGTTGCGCCAGTGCCTTTATACTTTACACCGACTTTACCTTCTGGTGTGCGAATGGCTTGGAAAGACATTCGATCGTCGATCTTACGAGTGATCGGAGTGCGACCACTGATAACACCTTGAATCTTGGAGAGAGTGGAACCGACTGCGCCTTTACGAGTGTTAAAAGCGGCTTCAGAAGGATGTGGGAGGTGTAGTATTCCGCGAACTGGTTTTTTCTGTTCTGATAATAATGGAATATACTGCTTGAAGCCAAACATACTCTCTCCACACTGTGGGATTTTACTAGTATATTTAGTTAATTTTATTCGTTAAGATGCCTTGAATGACGCTATCAATTGTTTCGTTGATGGTGTATTCTGGACGATAACCGAGTTCTCTCAACTTGGTATTATCCATAAAGAAAGAGCGAGAGGATTGAACTTTCTTGTGAAACTCTTTCTGTTCGATCGTACGAATCTCTGAGCCAGAATCCATGGCATCTCGAGCATAGCGAATAATGTCGCGGAAGATTATTCCCTTTCCGTTTCCAATATTGTAGATTGAGTTGAGTTCGCCTTTGTTGATAACCAGATCGATTGCTCTAGCGCAATCGCGAACATCAATATAATCACGATAAAAATAACCGCTATCATAGAGGTCGACTCGTTTGTTTTCAGAGAGTTCGCCCAATAGATATTGGACTGCGTTTTTCTTCGCAGAAACCTTTTTATCATTTGGACCAAGAACATTCGCCAACCTCAAAATGCGATAGTTTAAATTAAACGTCTCGCAGTATGACATGAGCAACTGCTCGGCGCATCTCTTTGTAATGGAATAGAATCCCTTCGGATCGCATAAATCAGTTTCTGAAATACCGATTGACCCCTCACCGAAGCCAGAGTCTCGACCATACACAAACCAACTTGAGATGAAATTAAAGCATCCAGGTTGTTTAGATGATTTTATATAGGCTTTGTAATTGTCAAGAACCTTTACAAGTATGGTTAAATTAGTATGTATATCCAGAGTAGGATCGACGTGTACATTATAATTGTCAACAGTGCTAATAAAATAAACAACGTCGGGAGAAAATACTCCGATATTTTCTCGATAATTTTTGAAATACCCATTTTTCGTTGTATTGCAGAATTGCGATCCGACGAATCCGTTTCCTCCGAAAACATTTAGCATACCCATTTTTGCATTACACTCTCATAGTAGGCAAACACTTCTTCACCATAATGCGGTGGGCATCCAACGAAGAATACGTTGCTCAATGCCTTGTTTGCGTTTGGATACTTCGAAGCATCGTCAAGATGCTTATAGCCAGGATGCAGCAGAATATTTCCAGCGAAGTAATTGCGAGTTTGAATCTTGTTTTCTTCGCAGAATGCTTGAAGTTTTTCCTTCAGTTCAGGTGTATCCGTAATCAGTGGTACGCCGAACCATGACGGATCAGCCAAGAGAAGATTCTCAGCAACACGAACGCCTGGAATATACTTCTCAAAGAGATGCTTGATGCGCGCAAAGTTCACACGACGCTTAACATCAATCTCGTCGATCTTTTTCAACTGCTCAATACCAATAGCGCCTTGCATATCAAGTGGCTTGAGATTGTATCCCATGTTCGTGAACAGATACTTGTGATCGATTATTCCATTATATCCTTCAAGCCATTTATCAAAGCGATTACCACATGTTCCGCAAGCCAATAGATTAGCAGCACCAACGCAACGGCAATCACGACCCCACCAGCTAATGCTACGAGCGGTGTTGATGAGGTTTTCGTCATTTGAGCAAACCATGCCGCCTTCGCCCGTTGAAATGTGGTGAGCAGGATAGAAAGATGTTGTCCACGCATAGTAATAATCCGTCAGAAGTTTACCATCCCACTTTGTGCCAAGTGAATCGCAGTTATCACCAATCAAACGAATGCCATGTTTCTCGCACATAGCCTTGATTCGGTCCATATCTGGCGGATTGCCAAGAACTGGTGAGACAAAAATGGCAACGGTCTTATCGGTGATCCACTTTTCAACATGATCAAGATCAAAGTTGAGTGTCTTCATTTCAATATCAACAAAGACTGGCACAAGCCCATTTTGAACCAACGGAGCAATTGTAGTTGGGAAGCCTACTGGTGAAACGATAACTTGATCACCATCTTTCCAACCCAAATGCTTCTTGAGCGCAGCAACCATCGTCAAGTTAGCCGATGAACCAGAGTTGACCATGTGGCAATGCTTTACATTGAACTTATGTCCAAACGCCCACTGAAACTTGGCAACTTGCTCACCAGAAACGAGCCATTTACCTGTTAGGAATGCAGTAACACCAGCAATGACTTCTTTCTCGTCCCAATATGGACCAGAATAAAAAACAGTATCCTTGCCAGGAGTAAACTCTTTGCAATTATATGCGTACTTCGGTGTACCAACAGCCGCAACCAACTCTTCAATCATTTGCTTCACGTCACTCATTATTTCACCCTCAAAATTTGAGACAAGTATTTACCATAATCCGATTTACTATATTTCTCAGCAGCACGACGAACCTGATGTTCTGTAATCCAAGAATTCTTATAAGCAATTTCTTCTGGGCATGCAATCATCATACCAGTTCTACGTTGTACTGATCCAACAAACACAGAGGCTTCTGCAAGAGATTCAAACGTTCCAGTATCAATCCAAGCAATACCACGATTTAGATATTCAATTTTGCAATCATGATCCTGCATGTAAAGATTGTTAATATCTGTAATCTCTAGTTCGCCTCTTGCTGAAGGAACGATCCTCCAAGCATATTCTACTACTTTATTGTCGTAAAAGTAAAGCCCAGTGACCGCATAATTGGTTGGTGCAAATTTAGGCTTCTCGATAATTCTTACAGGCTCATCATTATCGTCCAATTCAATTACACCAAATCTTTCTGGATCAGCAACGTGATATGCAAACAATGTTGCACCAGAGTTATTCCAAGCAGCATGATTGAAACGATTGATTAATTCATTACCGTAGAAAATATTATCACCAAGAATAAGAGTCACATCATCTCTACCGATCCATTTCTCGGCAATACGAAAACATTCAGCGATGCCTTTAGGTTCAAGTTGAGTTGCGTATGTAATATTAAGACCCCATTGCGAACCATCACCAATTAAATTCTCAAATGGTGCGCGATCAGCAGGGGAGGTGATAATCATAATATCACGAATGCCAGCCATCATTAATGTAGAAATTGGATAATATACAAGCGGCTTATCATATACAGGAAGCAATTGTTTTGAAATCACCTTTGTGCATGGATAAAGTCTTGTTCCTAATCCACCTGATAAAATAATTCCCTTACGCATAATTCATCCTCAAAAAACTAATAATACCAAGAAATAGTTTTTTCTAGACCTTCAGCAAGTTTAGTCTTTGCTGACCAACCTAGTTCTTTATAAATCTTACTCGCATCCATGGCGTATCTGAAATCATGACCCTTACGATCAGGTACAAAATTAATCCAGTTCTGATACATGTGAACTGGCTTACCCATCAAATCAAGAATGAGTGTAACCATATCTAGATTACTCATCTCGACGCCGCCGCCGATATTGTATCGCTCGCCAAATTTAAAGTTTTGACCAATAGTTAGTAATGCTTCGCAATGATCTTCAACAAACAACCAGTCACGAATATTCTGACCTGTGCCATAAACAGGGATTGGAGTATTGTTCTTAATGTGACGAATGACTGTCGGGATGAACTTTTCTGAATGTTGTCGCGGACCGTAGTTATTTGAACAATTAGTCACAACTGCATCAAGCCCATGCGTGTTGACATAAGCACGAACTAAATGGTCACTGGCTGCTTTGCTTGCAGAGTATGGATTGCGAGGATCGTATGGAGTGCTTTCAGTAAACCCTGGATCATCATGACCCAAACTTCCGTACACTTCGTCAGTAGAAACGTGGACTAATTTCCCACCGTATTTGCGAATACACTTGAGAATGTTGTGGGTTCCATTAATATTTGTATCCAAGAAAATATCGTCGCCACGAATGGAATTATCCACATGAGATTCAGCAGCAAAATGGAAAGTAATATGCGGCTCGTGATCATGATACAAACTCTCCAAATGCCCGAAATTGCGAATGTCGCAACGCTTGAGTTTGAGTCGCCAATCGTTCCAATAACCTTCTAAATTGCTTTCGTTTGCAGCATAAGAGTTATTGTCGATGATAATGATCTCATCTTCAGGATACTTCTTCAGATGAGAGATTACAAAATTAGAACCAATAAATCCCAAACCACCAGTCACAAATGTAGTCATAAAGCCTCAATTAAATTTGCACGCCCATTCTATCTGCGGCTCTTGTGTAGCCATTTTTTGTACGCAAGAATGCTTTTTTACCACTCTTGATTTTCTTAATATCACTTGATATAATTACATCCCACTCACTTACACCATTTATTGTTATATCAAACTTAACATAAATGACCGCACCTTCAATAGCATCAGCAAAGATCGAATTAATATCTAGTCCGCCAGAAACGCTTTGGTCTCGTATGAATTTTTCGCATTCATACATCACCTCATTTAATGTTGGTTTCTTTTTAGATTTCAGATAATCATTTTTACTTATAAAGGATGCTACGCTTGATAAATTAAAACTGCGTTCATCTTCTCCAACTGTGCTTTCTTTAATTAAACTTGGACTCATAAATCCAACTGCCTTCAGTGGACCAATAAGTGTACTATTCTCAGAAAGAATCTTTAGCACATTATATTCTTTTGTCTTTTTCCATTTCTTCACTTTGGCGGGATCTTTTTCTAAAAGATCTAAGATGTCTTTTGGCTTAACAACGTTCGTTGTCTCACCAGATTTGGCAGAAATGATATACTTTTTAGATCCCTCATATATCGCGTAATCCATTAATGGTTCATTTGGTCGAAGTGGAACTTCAACAGTCATTCTATCTGAAATGCGAATATTTTTAGGTTTAAACAAATGCAGGTAATGTACTGCAATTGGACCAATCACCTCACCAAAATCTTTCTTAATATCATTTAACGGCAGATTAGATTCAACTTTTTTATACACTGAACTAATCTGCTGATCTTTTATTTTACCCATTGAATGGTCAACAAGAGCATTTAGATAAGTCTTGATATCAACAGATAAGTCTTTTCTCTCACCAATATTATCTTTAATTAATTTTGCATATTTTACAATTGGATATTTGATCTTGTCTGAAACTCCAAATGCTTGCGGTTTCAGACTTGCAGCACCAGAAGATTTAACTCCAGGTTTAGCAATATTATCAAAGGGAACTCTGACTAAAACATATGAGTTCCCTTTCTTTGTTCTTACGATTGCTTTACTATCATACGCGGTTGCCTTCATATAGACAACTTCTGCGCCATTTGAGAGTTTATAACTTAACTTTGCTTTTGTTTGAACATCAAATACTTCAGAGTCCTTTTTCAAGCGCGTTTCAATGTCGCCCTTTCCTCTAAAATATTTTTGCCACGCTGCAGCACCACTAGTTGCCATTGTTCTTATAAACCTTTTTAAGAAACTTTTTCCAGATCTTTGGATCTTGATTTCGAAATGTTCTACGATACATAAAGATGGCTTCACATTCTCTCCAGCCAATCTTATGTGCCTTTCTCAATTTATTTATGTCTAGTTTCTCAGCCTGAGTTTCATATGCATGAGCATCTAACTCATCTGGATTCCCATAGTACATCGCTTCCATTTTATTTTGTTTCGGTTTCGGTTCATAAGGCTTCTGCAAAAGAAACGGTCTTTGTTTCTGTTGATGCTTATGGCGATATTCATGGTGGATGGCTCGAATGATCTTCACAGCCAGATTTTTTGCGCCCTTTTCAGTTATGATGGCTTTTTTGAAATCTTTTGGGAAATTCAATTGAATGTAGATGTGTTCTGAAATTATATCTGAGATTTTATTGCAGTAATGACCATTAACAATCACGTTATGATCGTCATAATATTCTGAATCAAATCGCTCAGATGAAAAGCAAACAATATAAGGTTTGAATGCTTTGTTTAATTGGCGAATGATGGTAGGTATATGCTTTGCTCCGACCCAATTTTTAGCAAGAGCATACACTTTCTTCTCGATTTTTTGTAGTTTCATTACACTTTCAGATTCTTGAACTTGTCTGTACTACGACCACGATCAAAGACTGGCTTTGATTCGTTTTCCTGCATCACAGCATCTTGGGCTTTCTGCTCAAGATCATAAAGTTTCATCTTTGCGCGATCAATGCCAACCGTGAATCTCTTATGAAGATTCGGATCATTATAACGATTCTTCAACTGTTTCACAAGGATCTGATTCAACTGTTGTAGTTCTTCAGTGCTTACCAACGCAAACATAAAGTCAGCAGTGGCTGGCAAACCAAACGACTCAGAAGTATCTTCAAGTCCAGGATCAGAGTTACTAAATCCTGAGCGAGTTGTCTGAGTAGCTGAAACAATAGGTACGTTGTTCTCAACCGCGAGTCCACGAAGTTCCTCAGCGATCGCTTTAATGTATGTGTACGAGTTGACATTCGCACCTGCCTTAATTCTCGAAGATGCACAAATATTTAGATAGTCGATGAAAATAATATCTGGGCGGAAGTTCTTCTTCAATGCAAGATCGTTAATCAATGCGCGGAAGTGTGCAGGATTGGCAGAGGCAGTTGGATATTCTTTAATAATCAATTTGCCCTTGACCCTTTCCTTCAATTTACCCATGCGCTTCTCATACATGTCTTTCGGCATGTTCATGAGATCGTCAAGAGAGACGTTGAGAAGATTCGCATCAATACGTTCAGCGATCTTCTCTTCAGCCATTTCTAGAGTAATGTAGAGGACATTATAGTTTTGGACCAAGCAACTAGCAGCCACATGGCACATGAAAAGAGACTTGCCGACGCCAGTACCTGCAAGAGCAATGTTAAGGGTCTTTTGCGGCAATCCACCTTTAGTGATCTTGTTGAAATACTCAAGATCGAAGGGGATGCGTTTTTCGATGCGATGATAGAAATCATACCGATCAGCGTAATTATCCAAAAAGTCGTGACCAATATGAGGATCGAAACTAACCCCCAGAGCATCAGACAAAAGAGTAGGAATGCTTCCTTTGCCCCTCGCTGTATCTTTGCCATCAAGTATCTGAATGCTGTCCATGATAGCATTATAGATTGCTTTTTCTTGGCAAAACTTTTCTGTAGTGTCAAGAAGCCACTCGAGTTTTTGCTCTGATTTGTCATTCGAGATTTCCTTTAGAAGTTCGAGTGACTTATTTAACTCAACCTCAGTGAGTTTAGTCGACTCCTGAAGAGCAATCTCCATCGCTGCAATCGGTGGAAGACTGTTGTACTTCAGAATGAACTCTTTTATTTCCTCGAATACTTTTCTTTCGTGGCTTTCGGTCAGATACTCCTTCTTCAAGAACGGGAGTGACTTCCTCATGAATGCCTCGTTCCGAATCAGATTCGACAAGATCAAGTTTTCCGTTTTCATTCGATTCCTTCTCGTAGTTCTCAATAGCCGAATATAGTATATTACGCATCACGTTAGAAGTAAAGCGTACAAAACTATTAGACTTCACATCACAATTATTCAAATTGGAGATAATGTCATAATCAAATGTCAATTGACCATCATCTCCAACTTTCACGTTATTAAACTCGATAATAACACCATCATATTTCTTAAGATACTTGATTGCAAATGATCCAGGGTCACCATTCAAATCTAAGAAAAATGTATAATGCTTGTCGAGTTGTATGAACTTTCGAGCATACCAAAATTCAAGTTTAGCAACAAGATTTATCAATTTACTCATCATCTGCTTCAACTTCCGCTGTTAGATTTCCAGCAACAGCTGAACTAAATTGATAGTTTGTGCGAATCCATTCTTTGAATTTATCATCACCAAGAATACTATCCCAGAACTCTGCGCATTCAGTATCAGCCAAACGCCATTTCTTACTATCAACTTCGCCAGTAGCAGTATTCACCTTTGCATACCAACCAACATTTGGTTTGGTTACATGCCCCGATTCAAGAGCCATATCAAGCAGACCAGAATATTTGCTGATACCACCATCGAAACGAACAGTCACTGGAATCTTGGCTTTCTCACGAACATAGCGAGACTTCTCAACATTGATAATAAAATTGTAACCAATTAAATCAGTTCCATCCTTTTCCTGCTGCCGACCAAGGATGTAAATGTTATCAGCAGAGTAATAAGAGCCTGTTCCGCCACCGACAATATCCTTGGGATACAGACCGATTTCTTTATAGGTGTGATTTACTACGACCATAGGAATGTCCTTCAGGGTGAGGTGTGGTGTCACCATACGGAACAGGGATTTAATTTGCTTTGCTCGACTCATGTCAGCAACTGACTTACCATCCATCGCATCCTCAACTTCTTTCTTCGAAGCCAAGTTGCCAATTGAGTCAATAACAATCATCACGCGCTCGCCGCGCTCAATGTTGCTCAACTGTTGCATAATATCAAACTTCAACTGTTCAACGTCAGTAATTGGAGTATGTACAACACGCTCCATGTCGATGCCGAAAGAAGTGAAGTAATTTTGCGGAGTACCAAACTCCGAGTCGTAGAACAGAACAACTGATTCAGGATACTTTACTTGATATGCTTTCGCCATCAAAAGACTAAATGCA
>Ga0255078_1000313_pt1 | contig 13766 bp, 14 predicted proteins | sample Colum_Atlam_RepA_FD_188462 | JGI IMG/M metagenome (GOLD analysis project Ga0255078, IMG submission 188462) | Freshwater microbial communities from Columbia River, Oregon, United States - Colum_Atlam_RepA_8h | ecosystem: Environmental > Aquatic > Freshwater > River | place: USA: Oregon... | reverse complement strand
CAAATTTTACCAGGTGGGCGAACAACTCATAGAATACGAGGCAATTTTCAACAAATATGGATGCGCGTTTGTTCCAATGTCGGTATACATTGCGGACTCCAATCTGAAGAATGCCAGGCGGACTGATGCCGATAATGAAGCAAACAAATAAATATCATATTTAGTATATATGAAATACGAAAACGAGTCGTGTAATGATGACATGACATTCGAGGAATGCGAACTCGCAATTCTCCGTCATGCGATTGATGAAACTGAAAACATCCAGGCCAAGAAAATTGCGATGAACCCCGATATCAAGAAAATCATCACTATTTTAGAAGGATTTCTGAAGTCTAAGCCTCTCATTTGTTATGGTGGGACTGCCATCAATAATATTCTCCCCAAGCAAGACCAATTCTACAACAAGGATTTGGAAATCCCCGACTACGATTTCTATTCAAAGACTCCGATGGATGATGCGATTGAATTGACAAACCTCTATGCCGACGCCGGATATTTAGAAGTAGAGGCTAAAGCGGGCGTTCATCACGGGACCTTCAAAGTCTTTGTCAACTTCACTCCCATTGCCGATATTACCTTTTTACACAATGTTGTGTTTGATGAATTGATGAAGGATTCCATCAAAATCGCCGGAATCAAGTATTGTTCGCCCAACTTTTTGCGAATGAATATGTTCTTGGAGCTTTCGCGCCCCGCCGGTGATGTCAGTCGCTGGGAAAAGGTATTCAAGCGTCTAATGCTGTTAAATAAACACTACCCCATCAATAGCAAAATTAATTGCGACGTGGTCGAGTTTCAGCGAAGAATGGAACTGACCGATATAAAGAGTATGGAAAAGGGGACGCCAGTGAAAAACGCATCCGAGAAAATACACACGATGGTGCGAGATACCTTGGTTGGAATGGGCGGCGTATTTTTTGGCGGATATGCGTGTTCTTTGTATGCTAAATACATGCCGGCAAATCAGCGCAAGGCGATTGAGAAAATCCCCGACTTCGATGTCATCATCGAGGACATTGACCGAAACGCGCTCATTATTAAGGAACAATTAGAGGCGGAGTTCGATGAGCCGATTACACTCATTATACACGCTGCGCTCGGTGAAATTATCCCGCGTCATTGTGAAGTCAAAGTGGGGAAACACTCGGTTGCGTTTTTGTATGAGCCTCTCGCGTGTCATAATTACAACAAAATAGAGGTGGGTGGAAAGGAAATCAATGTCGCAACCATCGATACGATGCTTTCGTTCTATTTTGGGTTCTTGTATACTCGCAAAGACTATTATCATAAAGACCGTATCTTGTGTATGGCGATGTTCTTGTTCAATGTTCAGGAGAAAAACAAGCTGAACCAAAAAGGCGTTCTCAAACGATTTTCAATAGATTGTTATGGCAAACAGCCCGCGCTAGAAGATATTCGCGCCGAGAAGACGGCAAAGTTCAAAGAATTATCGGACAAGCGCGGAACGCGCGAATATGACGAATGGTTTTTGAAATACAATCCCATTGCTGGTCGCAAGGAACCACAAACAAGTGTTTTTGCAAAACAGAATACGCCCAAAAATGTGTTTATTGAAACCCCGAATGCCAAGGCCGAACATAGTGCGCGAACTACTCAACGCAAGAAACCGCGAAATCACAAGAAATCTAGCGCCGCTAAAACGCCCAAGAATAAATTGTTCAAGTTTAAAAAGGGGTTTAGATTCTAAATAGTATAAAAATAAAATGAAAACTACGATTCATTTTATTTGAAAAAGCTCCCTTTGAGGATTGAACTCAAGACCTCTGCATTACAAGTGCAGTGCTCTACCACTAAGCTAAAGGAGCAAAATGTGTATTGAAGCGATATACATCATTACACAATTATTATTGCGCATTATCTTTATATTGGTAAACCCACAACTAATATATTATGTATCCTACGCATCCTACGCATCCTACGCATCCAATCCGATTTCTGAAATCGTTATTCCGACAACTTCGTCCAATTCATCCGGTTTCCACTGAGACACACGCGGTTCACCATCATCCGTAGTTTGAACCAATTGGTCGGATACACTCATTGCCGAGTTATCCCACGGCGAATCATGAAGCATCACCTCCGAGTTAATATCCTCTACCATTGTTTCAAACCGTTTCAGCATTTTTGTCAAATACGCCGTCTGTGTTTTCACCGAAAAATCGATGCTTTTCAAGAACAACTTGGCGTGGTCTTCCAGCACACTGTTGTCATATTCGAGCGTATTTATCAAATTGCCAATAAAAATACCGGTGGATGAACGAGTCTTATATTGTTGGACCACGCTCTCATTTTCCGCGTGTTTCATTAATATTGCGCTAATCAGCGTATTCACATTTTCAAAAACCAGGGATATATCCTCTATTTGAAACTCGGCAAAAGGTTCAGTGTCTTTATATATCGCGTGTTGTTTTGCGACGTTAGGTTGCGCAATTTCGTATCGCGCCAGTTCTTTGGAAATAGCATTGTAATAATTGAAATAGTCGCGATATGTGCGATTCAACAACATCAGCAACATCTTGGTCAAATTGTCGTGTTCCGTGATAATGACCTTGTACTGGAAATGGAGCGCCTCTAGACAAACCAAGAAGTGTTTTTTTGTATTATTCAGCTGTACAATTTCGTCGTATATGTTTTTGAATCGAGTCAACATCACATGGCTAGACAACTTGATGCCATTGATTTTGTGTATTAAATCGATCAACTTGACGAAATCTATTTTTATAGTCGCAAATGTGTTCTCCATATTTGTATTATGTCCATATTTTTATCCACTCTTCTGGGAACATAGCAGACACGTCTTTCCGTATAAGTGGACCAAACCATTGCGCGGGATAACACACGATTTTGTCGGGATTCGGATTGAAATATGCCCCCCACCAACTGAAACTGCTATTTGCGATAATGTTGTGTTTGCTACAACTCATACAGAGCATTTCTTCCCAGTCAGCATCGGGTTTCATCCGCCACCAGACAATTCCACTAAATAGTGTTTTCAAATCACATATGACGTTTTCTATATCGGTGGCATCCTCGTCTTCGCAATAATAATAGATGTGTGTGATACTCGCGTCTTGAGACAAAATATAATAAATTGCATCGGCATAATAATCGTCGGGCAAAATGGGATGACATAGAGGCAGCTTCTTGTAATCTCCACGACGAAAATGAACGCTTATACTTTTACTAGCATTTACCATTTTGTAAAAGGCTTGGACATAAACCTGTTGTTCCTCTATTCCCATCATTTGAAAAATCTGGATTTCATTCTTTTTAAAAAACGCGGGGCTCTGAAAATATCCGTCCAACACAATATTATCCCGTATATCCATACTTTCGTTGAACGACGACTCAGTAATTGTTACAAACTTGGTATTATCTATATCGGTGTCGGTTTTGTGGTTAAGATTTCGGAGAAACGAGTTCCAGTATGTTGGCCGAGGTCCCAGAAATGGAATGTTTTTAAAAACAAAGTCCATAGAATGCTGGATGGCATACGAAATAGTTGCCGTTATTTGAAACAACTGATTACCGAGACCGCCGTACATGTGTGCCGATACTATATGTTGTTCCATGTTGCAATAAAAACATACAATATATATAAATAAAGAACGCGTTATATATGCTTACCTGTTGTCGCCTACCTGTTATTGCTTACCTGTCGCTTACCAGCTTATCACCTCATTCTACGCAACTAATCGCGTAGTTATTACATACCTTACAATCTTTTCCTCGAAAGCACTCATAGTTAAAATCTTCCGCTAAATCTTGGCATCTTGATTTACAATAACTATATGCGTATGGTGTATCTCTTCCGCAATAATGGCACACCGACAAATACTCCATTGCCTCGTATATTGTTAAATCGTGTTTCTTTGCGTACTTAAGAGTTGTGTCAATGTCTTCCTTGTTATAATTAACACCATACCGAGTGTTAAATGTTCCATTATCTTTATAATCACATATTTTACATAATGTCTCGCTGTAAATACATTGTTTGCATTTAACTTCAACCGCATTTTCACATTCATCGCAACAATACAACTTGTCATAACGTTCTTCATTCATTTCTTTGCAGCAATAATGACAATACGTTGAATAGCATACGCCATCTATTAGAGATAGTTGCGTCTTTTTCGAAAATATTTGTAGCTTCTCGTATTCGCCGATTGATGAAATGACGCATCCAATCTCATTATTACTATTGAAATTGTCTAGTTCTTCAGTGTTCCAAGATACGCACGTTTCACAATCACAAATATAGCTATCAATTACGCCTTCTTGTATCGGCGTCTTTCCCAAACTTCTACGAATCGTCGAGAAATCGGCTTCTCGCGCTTTTTCCCAGTGTATGTCATTACAACATTTACACACGTATAAATTATGTGTGGAGAATTCCGATAATATTAATGCGTTTGCTCTTTTCAAATACACATCCCGATTAAATATCATTGAATCCGGGTCTAATTCGGAGTGTGGTTGTAATTCTATATGCGCATTTTTTTCCAACACTGCGTCAAATCTCTCTAATTCGGGAGTCGGTTGAAAATCCGGATGGTCCAATGGCTTGAAAAGCATTTCAAAAAGAGGGTCCATTGTATTGTATGAGGATTCATAGTCATCTTGTTGTTGGAAGCAGCTGCGCGGTTCACGAGCCAATTCTAGTTTGGAACAAGAATCTGATGAGTTGTTGTCGTTGTCGTCGTTGTTGACATCTGTGTTTTCTGGCATTTTCAAAGGTGTAATGAAGTCAGCGTCGTCATTGTACAGAGGTTCACGAAAATGAATTGTCGTGCCTACATATTGTGGATGAAATGTACCAATGATATCATTGATGCCACCTATCTTATCCACATGTAATCCACGTGTTCTTGGTTCTTCATCATCATTTGATATCTCAGGAAACGTGTCATAGCTACAGTTGTTGATATCTACTGGACTGAGTGGAATAGACATATTGAGTATTGACAATTCGGGGTTCATTGTTTTATTTACTGGGGGTGTTAGCTTGGTGTTGTTTTATGTTAATTTAAATTGCTTTTGATAATTTTATACCTTTGTAAAAAAATTGGAAAAAGATTTCAATTTTTCAAACCCAAACCGTGGTTTGGGTTTGAACAACACCTTACCTCCAAAATATAAATATTTTGTCGTCCAGCAATTTCTTGGATGCCCTCCCCTTTGGGTTATACAAAACGTGAAAAATCCCCACCTTCTGGTGGGGTTTGGGGTTTATAGACATAATAATAAATCGGCGTTCAAGTATGTGTGGATGGAATCACTTTGTTCATCAATCATGTGGTTGCTTGTTCCAATCATGGGGTTGCTTGTTCCAATCATGGGGTTGCTTGTTCCAATCATTGACGAAAGTATTTCATCTGTCAAATCTAGTTCAATAAGCGACAATCCACGTACTACATCATGTTTGAGCATATACGCCATTTTGGCTGTTTGCTTAACAAAATCATTGTACGAGTATTCTTCAGATGGTTCCTCCCATTCATCGACAATGGGTGATTCTTCATTGCTCACGGCATCTGCTAATCTGTGTTTGGGCGACACATAATTACACACTTTCCAGTAATGTGTTTTGTCGCGGATTTTAGCAAATCCGCGTTCGCTCAAATGCGTCAAGAATCTAGCAGCCGCTTCATTGTCGTCCATTATCAAATCAATGTAAGCATAATTATGCATGTGTTTTTTGGAAAAGTTCAAGTCAAAGAGAACTACGCGGCCAATTTTCATATTGGCAATGACATCCAGGATTTGATGTCTGATTGTTTCCACGGTATCTGGGCGGGTAATAATAATTTTAGGGAGGAACAAGTTAGTTACGGACATGGTTTCGGGGGGTTCTGGTTTCGGGGTTAATCAATAATTGGTTTTTTATATTTCCCAATTTATTCATAAAAAAGATTTCAATTTTTTAGGAATACTATATATATGAAACATATTGCCGATAAAGCACTTTCCGAGACCAATTTAGATATTCCCGAAATCACCGAACCAAGTGTTTCTGGAACCAATGTTAGTGTAGCCTGGTCCCCTACCAATGAAAAAATCGCGGTTGAATGGTGCGATATTGCGCAATGTTATAAATGGCTCCATTACCATTCTCACCAGAAATACTCCACCCTACAAATGTGGTTCACTATACCAGCGATTATATTATCTACCATTAGTGGTACTGCTTCATTTGCCCAGGCAAGTCTTCCTGTATCTATGCAAGTATATGCCCCAATGGTTATTGGTTCGGTGAATATTTTTATTGGTATTCTGACAACTATCCAGCAATATTTGAAGATTTCCGAATACAATGAATCCCATCGCATATCTGCCATTTCCTGGGACAAGTTCGCAAGAAATATCAAAATCGAACTGGCAAAACACCCCGACGACCGGTCCGAAGACGCCGGACATTTCCTCAAATCCAATCGCGAAGTATTTGACAGATTGATGGAAACGAGTCCCTCTATTCCCCCCGAAATCATCGACGAATTTATTTCAACATTTTCGGGTGATTCCATTTCTTGTTTACCCAAATGCTGCCGCAAGAAAACCCCAACTAAAAAACAGAAGAAGATTGCTGAGAAACAGAAACAGGCGCTCCGATTTGAGGCGCTCAAGAAACCCGATATTTGTAATATTATCATCAGCGCCGACGAGGACAAATACCAGTGGACAAAAGATGATGAAGGACAAACCGCACCCAACGACGTATTGTATTCAGTTGTCAGTGAGAAAATTACAAAAATCCAGGAAGAAATGGTAAGAAAATCAGCCGAAATCCGCGAGGAATATGAGACGCGTATCAAGGAACAAGAAGCCGCACGCGCAGCCGAAGAATTGGCTAAACTTAAACAAGAAGAAGAGCGCCGAGAAATCGAACGCACACGACTACTTGCCGAAAAACGTCTTGCCGATAATACTACTAAAATCACAAACTATATCACATTGTTCAATTCCAATGTTGGACGTAATCCTGAAAACAACGAACTCAGTGATTCTCTGAATGAGACAGTAGAGGCTGATATATTGACCAGGTTTCTTGAAACCTATGACCAGAATACTTATGTATCCGGCGCAAACAATGTATAACACCATTATTCGATGGTAGTCGCGCGATATGGCTGTATAATCACAAACAGAACCGCCAACCCCATTATCCACAAAGCACAACAATACAGTATGAATGTGATGTTTGTGTTTGAAATCCCCGACGCAATTCCGAATAATAATCCGGCAATAAGAATCCAGACAAAAAACAACGCCCAATTCTGAGCACTTTTATTTTCCATTTCGAATCCAACAAAAATTACTTTAGCAAGATACACCAATATAGTATTGATAATCGCGGAAAATGAAAACGATGACTGTTCAATACTACGTGCGTGTTCTATAACCGTATTTGTGATTTCTTCAGGTTGAATCGTTTCTTTAATGGAATTGTCGGGAATCGCAACTTTGGGAACAGCCTCCGGAATAGAAATATTATTCAACATATTTGCGCCTTTCATTATATCATCCGCAATACCGCCACCCGATTGTTTTTTTGTATCATATAAATCAGTAAGCGACCCTCCAACGTGAAACATATAATCAATTATATCATAATAATTTATTATATTTTACTAATCTGTTTGATTGACTGGATTGCCCAAAAAGAGATGTTATCCGATGAATAAAACACCGAATTGTAATCACTGTAGTCGGTGATGGTCGGGTCGTAATTTGTAGCATTCATCGGAAATATGGCATACCGGGTTGTTGGAGTTTCCAGGTCAAGAGGTTTCTCCGTCAAGTAGTAATATTCCCCCTGTAAACCAATCTTGAAAATATCGGATTCAAACAATGGAGTATCTATTGCGTTGTTTGTATTAACTATAGTTGTTGCGTCGTCCTCCGCCACATCGCACAAATATCCGCTAAATGGAACACCGATTGGTTCGTCTGTTTGAGAATCATATGTATAAATAAGTTGTTTATTCTGTGAAAAAAGGTCGTCAATAGAGGCACCAATTTTTACTTCATCGACTAATTTCAAATGACACAACTCATTAATAGTCGCGCATTTTCCAGGGAGGAGGTCGGGTGATTTTACTCGGTAAAAGAGGTAAATAGTTGATGGATTTTCCTTGTGTGGAATATAACCGATATAGGTTCCTTCAGATACCAAATATTTTTCAATGTTGGGTTCTTCATTGATATCTATTGAGATTGATGGGAAGTTAATCTCGTCATTATTGTCTATGCTGCCACCAGTTTTCACCGAAGGCTTGTTATCTGTGGGCAACACATCGCCTGTGGGCAACACATCGCCTGTGGGCAACACATTATCCCTCAAAACTTCATTATTTACCATCAATTCATTTAGATTAATTTTATTTGCTTCACTTTCTACACTATACACAACAAATGGAAATAACGAAGATGTGTTTGTTGAAAAATAACAATAATATAAATTAATTTTACCACCCTCTATTTCGGTTTCGATATAATCATGAATATTAGTTGCTATATCCATTTTTGGATATACAGTTGGTTTTATCCGCATTGTTATGAATGGTGATTTATCTGGGATTTCTGAACCAAGCATGTTTGAATCTGTTGATTCTTCTTGTTCATATTCATCCATTCTAGTAATCAATTGTTCAGACTCATCTTGATTTGAATCCGATTCTTCTTGTTCTTCTATTCCTGTAATCAATTGTTCCGAGTCTTCTTTATTTTCCTCACCAAAACTATTGTTTTTTGGCACCCCATGTCCATCAATATTTTGTAATTCATGTATCAATTTTTGTAAATTAACATCAATAATGTCTATTTTTTGAGAAAGGATGTTTTGTTTTTCTTCCAGTTTTTTGATTAACTCCAATTCAAATGAAGACATATATATTATATTGAATAATTTATCATTTATATATATAAATGAACAATCTAAAAGATACTTTGAAAAAATATGTTCATATGACACCACAAACATTTTCATATACTATGATTGGCCTATCTACGGCAGTGCTTGTATTTTTCATTGCGTATAAAGATGATGACAAACCAAAATCGGATGAATTGAAGGTTGATGATAAATCAAACTCGGATGAATCGAAGGTTGATGAATCAAAATCTTTACCAGGAGAAGACGAAGAACAATATGATTTTGATAAAAATGAAGACCCAATGCGTATAGGCGACTCACGTATGGGCGACTCACGTATGGGCGACTCACGTATGGGCGACTCACGTATGGGCGACTCACGTATGGGCGGGTCTCGTTCCTCCCGTGCCTTAGACAAATCTAAACACGGCAAGAATACCAAAACTCGAAAGAAGGGTAATAAGAAGCACAAATAGATTCATTACAAAATATTATCCAATGCCTCTCTTTGAAGCGCCGACAACTCGGTCGGGAAAACAACATCAAATTCAACAACCAAGTTCCCCGAGGCCGTCATTCCTAAACCATTAATGTTCTTTCTAGCCCCGCTAAAAATAACAGTGCTCGTATTATTCAATGACATCGTTTTCCCATTTAAATGAACAAACTGGAATTGAAATCCACAGAGTGCCTCTTTCAGCGTAATCTGTTTTTTATAATACAAATCATTTCCTTTGCGCTGGAATGGCGTATCATTTGTCACATTAATCGTAATCTTTACATCCCCACGAACAGCCTCTGAATAAGCATTCCCCTTGCCTTTAATAACCAAACTTATTCCTGAATCCGCTCCCGCCGGAATATTTAGTGTAATTGTCTCAATTTCCGTAATTCGCAATTCGCCTTGCTGAATCCAGCGCTCAATTTCAAATGGTACCATACATCCCGTATATGCTTGTGCCAATGTGATGTCAATATTTTTAGCAATTGTGGGCGGTGGGCCTCTCTGCTGGAAAAACACGCCCGGACCCATACCATTTTGATTGAATAACATCTCAAAGATATTTCCAATATCGGGCGGCATTCCTCCACTCATAAAATGGACACCCGGTCCCATATTCATGAAGCCGGGACCATGCGAAAAGTGTACGCCTCCGCCTGGAAAAGGACTGCCACCGCCATCCAATTCCATATTATACATTTGCCGTTTCCTATCATCGCTCAGCGTTTCGTATGCCTCATTGATTTCCTGCATCTTGCTATTCGCCTGCTCTTGTTCGGCAGCATCCGATGAATGTATTCTGTCCGGATGATATTTCATCGATAATCCACGATACGCCTGTTTGATTTCTTTATCAGTCGCTTCACGGGTTAGTCCTAAGGTTTCATAATGAGTCTGCGGCATAATATAAATATTTTTATTATATATTTATATTCATTTTTTACGAAAAAACATGTAGTAGGCAATTATACCGGTTAAGATTTAAAACATAGCAGCCCTGTGGGGTGCGGTTTTAAATCGTTACCGATACCGCGCCATTGAAGAATTAAAATGAGACATTTTAATTCTTCAATGGTGTAAACAAGTATAAATACGACCCACAAGTATAAATACGACCCACCTATACTAATTATCAATGACATCTACATTCATCAACAAATACAAACCCTATTTCATTTCCGATTTCTATTTAAACCCGCAACATATCACTGTATTGAAAACCCTCATTGAAATTGACGATACCAACATCCTACTCGTAGGCAACGCCTGTTCTGGCAAAACCTCTCTTATTAACGCCATTATTCGCGAATATTACGGATTCTCGGAAACCGACGCTTTCCCCGAACACAACATCATGGTCATCAACAACTTGAAAGAACAGGGCATCCAGTTTTTTCGCAACGAACTCAAGACATTTTGTCAATCCCCATCCAGTGTTTCGGGGAAGAAAAAGACGATTATTGTCGACGACATTGACAACATCAACGAACAAAGTCAGCAAGTTTTCCGCAACTGTATCGACAAATATAGCAAGAATATCCAATTCTTGTCGGTGTGTACCAATATACAAAAAGTCAACGAAAGTCTACAATCGCGGCTTCATATTATTAAGATAACACCATCTACGCGGGAACATTTAGAAACAACCATGAACAAAATCGTGGAGAAAGAGTCATTGCTCATGGATGAACCAAGTCGCCAGTTTTTGCTAAATATAAGCAGCAACTCAATTCGTATTTTGATTAATCACCTGGAGAAAATCTATATTTACGGGAAACCAGTCAGTGTTGACCTTACTACCCGTCTCTGTTCAAATATATCGTTTGTTCAATTTGAAAAATACGTGGAACTGTTGCGCCAGGCAAATGTTCTCGGCGCAGTTGCGATTTTATACGAGATACACGACTATGGATACTCAGTCATCGATATTTTGGACTATTTTTTCACATTCATCAAGTACACGGACCAAATAAGCGAAACCGAGAAATACAATATAATGCCGTTTCTCTGTAAATACATCACGATATTCCACAAAGTCCATGAAGACAGTATTGAACTCGCGTTTTTCACAAACAACCTTGGTAAAATATTTGTCAAGAATATGGCGACAAAAACAATATAAAATTGTGGAAACTAAATGTATAGCCAATTGCCAAAAATGTGTGACCAAGTTTTCAAGAACGATATTCCGGTAAATCTGTTGTTTGATTTACTGGAAAAAATCTGTCTTAAAACGGAGAAATATTATTTTTTAGACCAGAATGCCTACAAGAAGCTGCTGTTTCACAACCTATTTCCCGATTTTAAAACGGAATTGCGCGAATATTATTACATATCGAAGCGATTCTACATTGATAGAGAGCTCACATACCGCACATTTGCCAATGTTGTGCGCCAGGTTTCGCGATTCACAAATACGCGATTTGAGTCGGAAGTGAAATACCACCAGTCCAAGTATCATATGGATTATATGATTTACCATAATGGAGAGGCGCCTTTGTTGGATGCGAATGTATCTGGTTAAATCGTCGTCACACTTTTCATCGTATGTGTGTCCTTCGTATACTCATTCACCGCCGACGCCTTCAGATACTTTGTTATAATCGCATTTGTCGCTAATATTTCGCCCGATGTCAAGTACGCAAACCACTGGTACTTGGGTCGGGTCAGTACCTGGTCCGCCGGAATATAAATGCCATACGCATTTTCGTCCAATTCCAGGTAATTCTCGCTCATCAAATCCTCGAGCAAAATGGGTTTGCCCTTCTTCGTCTTGATGCCGACCAGTCGTCCATCCAAAATAGTGGAATCCGTTGTCAAAATCCGTTGCTGTAATTCTCCTAAAAACGCGGACTCGGTGTTGAAATGCGGGAAACTATTGCGTTTTTCAACAAACTCAATTAGGTCGCGGATAATGGGGCAGCCCTTTTGTGCCCCCATCATCTTGGTTCCGGGGATAAAACACGTGTTTTCCTGTTTCTTTGCCACATTACATGTGCGATTTGTCTCCTCCGCGAAAAACGGCTTGCCATCAGCAATAATGGGCACAAGACTTTGTAGACACACGAATGAATTGGGCACCACGATGCCGCCGTACAAATAGAGGAGTTTCATTAGCCCAAGTTCGCGATACATGGCCCGCGCCGGTTCGGGGACAGCCGCCATATTAATATCCCACGTGGGAATGAGTCGGCTAAATGTTTCGTCGTCAATGAGACAAATATTGAAATCGTTGCCACAATGGTTGATGACCGACTTGATGGTCAAGTGAATATAGGGCTGATTCAAATCCGTCGTGTTGCGACTATAAAAATCCAACTTGGGGCGATTGAAACCGTAGAGAGGCGATTCATTGAGCAAATATTGGCGAATCAGATTGTTTTCGGCGTCGTTGCTGCTGAGCCCCTGCTTAACTTTATCGCTAAAATAACCGGCGACAGCAATCACACCGATTGTGAATAAATAATGGTATGCGTACTTTTTATCAAACATATAAATGTATATATTTTTGATATATTCTTATTATGCCGTGCGTTATACAAACCTGGGTCTTACGCCGCCGCCACTAAATATGGACTTTGGACTCACGGACTTTAACCACTGATACACAAAATACAGAATCATTCCGACAATAAACATGTTGATGATGACCGATACAATCTTGGTGAAAGTACAATACGCGGATGTGTCCTTGGAATCGCAGACGATTCCGGTGCCAACGCCGCCAAATATGCCTGAACCACCGATTCCTCCTCTTCCTCCACGTGCCATTATATATTATTGCGCGAAATCTTATTGATTCTTATAGAATCTTATAAACGCACATTCAATTGCGCAATTGTAAAAACGCCGCGCGAACAGCCTGTTGTTTTGACTCGTACTCTTTTTGTAGCATAAAGTCCCGATGTTGCTTGTTCATAATGAGCTGCTCCTTCTCTTTCTGCTGTCGTTCCAAGAGTTGCGCTGCCTCTATTTTCGAAAGGGGGGCTTGATTACCCCCATCGCGGTCTCGCACAAACTGGTCCACCGATTTATACTGGACTCGTTTATTCAAATCCGACTCGGACACGGCAAACACGGTCTGGTCTTTGTGTACCTTGCGCAAATCGTCAAACTTCAATTTGCTAAATACGTCGCTGCTGACATACTCGGCCCCGTCATCTTCCTCGAAATAACTGGTTCCGCTTTGGCCGGACGCATTCATTTCCTGGACACCGCGATAAACCTGGAGCGCCGCCTGTTTTTGCTTGATGGCTTCCAGTTCGGACCCCATATTCTTGGGATTCACCTGTTTTTGGCTAAAGTCGTCGTAGACGGAATCGGATTGTCGGAACCAGTCATACCGACTCGTGTCGGCCTTTCTCACCA
>Ga0255078_1000309_pt1 | contig 13938 bp, 18 predicted proteins | sample Colum_Atlam_RepA_FD_188462 | JGI IMG/M metagenome (GOLD analysis project Ga0255078, IMG submission 188462) | Freshwater microbial communities from Columbia River, Oregon, United States - Colum_Atlam_RepA_8h | ecosystem: Environmental > Aquatic > Freshwater > River | place: USA: Oregon... | reverse complement strand
GGTTTATTTTATTTCAAATGTATTTTCAAACTAGAAGATTTTTATTCAATGGATTGGATTCATTACAAAAAATTATAAATGATAAAAATATAATTTTAAGACCCGATGCATCAGTACAAAAAACATTTGATAATTGGACACCTTACAAAGATGATAATGGAACAGAAATTAATTTTTAATAATAAAACAAAACACAATGATTAGAATTTCAGTAATCGGAAGATTAGGACAAGATGCTACAGTAAACAATGTAAATGGTAAAACAGTGATTAATTTTTCAATGGCTTACAGTGAAAAGTTTAAAAATCAACAAGGTGAAGATGTTGATAAAACAACATGGGTTTCTTGTGCTTATTGGACCGACAAAACCAATGTAGCTAACTATCTTAAAAAAGGAACTTTGATTTACATGGAAGGTAAACCAGAAGCAAAAACATATTTGAACGATAAGACCAAAGAAACAGTGGCTCAGCTTCATGCAAGGGTTACAAGTTTGCAATTATTATCTAGTAAATCAGATGAAAACCAAATTTAATGTATATTCACGAATTAAATAACCCAATAGATGTTGAAACCCCAATTGGATATGGAAAAGCAATCGCATGGCTCGATTACGGAAGCGACACAAACACTGTTTGGAAAGTCATATTATACCACAACGGCATGGTGCGGAACTTCTACGATGATGACATATTGGTCTACCCCAATAAAATGGACGGAGGAGAAATTGATAAAAATTATTTTCAAAGCAAAAAATAAATAATGGCAAAATTAACAAATTCATCCAAAGTTACCTTTGGTAAGCAAAAAACAGGACGAGCTAAAAAATCTTATAATAAACACAGCCCTAGACCAAAAGCCTATAGAGGTCAAGGAAGGGGTAGATAAATAAATATATGAATAACAAAGCCGCAAAAAAACTAAGAAGATTAGCAATTGCTATTGCCGCAGCTAATGGTAAAATTGAAGACTCTGAAAGAATCTACAAGAATTTAAAAACAGTGCATAAAGAAAATAAAAAAGCCCCTAATGAAAGGGGCTAATTTACTAAGCTAGTGCAGCGTTTGCAGCTGTAAGAACTTGGTTAACTGTAGAAGTTACAAGATAAGCTGTACTTCTTTGGTTTAAACCACTTGGTGGAACCACAATTAGAGAGTTAGCTTGTACTCCATTTACTACTACTGTAGAAGGAGATACTACAATACCTGCACTTGGTAAAGCGAATACTGTTCCGTTAGTAGGTTGTGCATACTGGTTTATTTGTAAAACCGTTACTGCGAAAATGTTTGCCATTTTGTTTTGTTTTAATTGTTATATAATATATGATTGGCTTAGCAAATATAATAAATTTTGACCGTTATTTAAAATCAGTACATTTGTATTAAATTAATTAAATTATGAAATTGAAAGCTCCAAGTAATAGAGTAATCATTAAAGTTGACCTTGAAAGTAAAAATAGCCATACGTTTAAAGATGGTACAAAGATTAAATTAGAAAGAGTATATGATAATTTTAATATGCGTTATGTTAAACCTGTTAATGCTGAGGTTGTTGATGCTAAAGACATTCCTACAGGAGCTGAAATTCTTATCCATCATAATGCTACTCATGATACTTATAAGATTTTTAATTATCAAAGACCTACTACTGAAGCATCTTCGGATATTCAATATTTTTCAATACCAATCGAAGAATGTTTTATGTGGAGAGAAACAAAAGGTTCCATATGGAACGCTTTAAATAATTTTGTTACAGCACTAAGAATATTTAAACCATATAATGGGATGCTTGAGGGTATTGAGCCAGAAGTAATGAATAATAAACTATACATAACTAGCGGTGAGTTAAAAGGCAGAGCAGTTAATACCGTAATTTCAAGTGATTATGAGATTATATATCAAAATGACGATGGTACAGAAGGAAGAATTATCAGATTAAGATATTATCCAGACGGTAACGATAGAAATGAGATTATAGCCATAAACGATAATATGACAGCATTGGTTGAGAGTGGTGATTTATGGGTGGGGTATAGCAAATCAGATGCAAAACAATTAAAAGAATTAGAATGTCTGTAGAATTAGATAAAATAAAGGATTTAGAAAAGCAAATTGCCTATTTACAAGGCAGAAATGCTTATTACGAGCAAGATGGCATTGGTAAGCTATATCATGCCTTAAATAGAAAGGCTAATGAAATGGCTGAATTATTAAACAAAACTAGTCTAACAGCTATTGATATTGATGACCCTAAGATTAAGACTTTTGAAAGATTACAGAAAATATGGGCAGATGCTGGTACAATTTCGGCTTCAATTAAAACATTGGAAGTATTAGCCGGAATAAATCAAGAAGTAACTGACAAAAAAGAGGTCGTTCAAGTTAATAAAAAACCATTTTCTCCAGAGAATATGGCTGATGCCGTTGGCGAGTTGGCTGGTAAAAGAATATAATTATGTACGAAAAAATTGAAGGTGGAACTATTATAGATATCCAAGGATTGAAGTGTAATCTTCCTCCAGATGGCTATGTTTATAATATAATTACCAAACAATTAGAATTTAGAGGTATTTATGAGAGAGATAAAAATATAAGCGAACAATATTGGAAAAGAATACCAATGCCTAGTTGGTATGCTGACACAATGAAGAAATGGGATGAGTTTGATAAAAAGAAAAAAGACGATGAGCTTGAATTTTACGATGAAAAATTAGAAGAATTTAAAAGACAAGAGTGGGATAGAAGATTGAATGGATTTTGGTACATGAATAATGGGGTGCCTACTTATTTAACTGGATTGCACTATTTATACTTGCAATGGTGGTCAATTGATATTGGTTATCCAAAGTTTAGGATGCCAGATTTAGAGAAGTTCTATTTTATGGAATATTGTATTCAGGACCCATTATGTATGGGGATGCTTGAGGTGACCAAAAGAAGGTTTGGTAAGTCATTTGTAGCTGGTTTATTTGTAACTGAATATACTACAAGGACAAAGATGACAAACGGCGGTATTCAGTCTAAAACAGGCTCTGATGCTAAAAAATTCTTTGCCAAGACAGTAGTTAATCCATTTAGACGACTACCTAAGTTTTTTAGGCCAGAATATGATATGTCTTTGGGGGTAAATCCAAAATCTGAGATGCGATTCCAAAAGACAAACGTAAGGGGTAAAAAAGCAGAGGAAAATGTAGATAAAGATGAATTAGGTTCAGTTATTGACCATCAGTCAGCAGATACTGTTGCCTATGATGGACAAAAACTCCATAGATATGTAGCAGATGAGTGCGGTAAAACCACAGAGGTTAATGTTTATGACAGACACGAGGTTGTGCGTTATTGTTTGCTAGATGATGAAGGTCAAATTATTGGCAAAGCATTATATACCACCACAGTAGAGAAACTTACAACTGAAAAAGATGGTGTTCAAGATGCATTTAAATTATTATGGGAAGAAAGTAATCAAGAAAAACGACAAGATAATGGAACTACTTCTAGCGGTCTTTATCGATTCTTCATGTCTGCAAAGCGTACAAGAAATTTTGACGATTTTGGGCATCCAGATGAAGAAAAAACTTTGGCTCAAATTTTAGCCGACAGGGACACAGTAAAAAACAATCAAAGAGCATTATCTGCTCGTATTAGAAAAGAGCCTCTTACCATAGACGAAGCTTTTAGTACAGATTCAGATAAGTGTATTTTTAATGTAATGAATATTGGGGCAAGAGAGTCTTATTTAAAAGAAAATCCTAAACTCAAGCGTCATGTAATATTTTATAGAGATATTGACCAAGTAGTTAGGTGGCGAGAGATAAATGATAAAGAAGAGGATTTTCATTGGGTTATAACTCAGTTCCCACAAGCAGGCGAAGAAAACAAGCATACTTACGATGTAAAAACTAGAAAACCAGCTAGGGTATCAGATGGTGCAATAGCAATCGATGGGTATAGTAATAGTCAAGGTGGTAAGTATGGTTCAAAAGCCTCAGCTTGGATAGGAAGAAGATACGATTTATTAAAACCGGAAGATACTGGGAAAGCCATAGGTCATCTTTACGGCAGACCTCAAATTAAGGAAACTCTGCATGAACAAGTACTTCTAGCGGCTGAATTTTATGGCTATCAAGCTTGGTATGAGCATAATAGTGATGATTATCTGTCTTATTTTAGAGACAGGGGCAGAGTGGGCTATCTTGGTTCATATCCAATTTCAACTATTGACCCAGCAAAAAGAGAAACAGCTGATAGACATAAAGGGTTTCCAACTACCCCATTTAGTTTAACTAAGCAAAACGATGTGGGAATTATGTATTTTGAATCACATATTGATTCAATAGATTTTGAAAATTTGCTAGAAGATGCTAAAAAATTTGACCCAAACAATAGAACTGACTATGATATTACTGTTTCTTTTTTAATGTTAATTGTTTGTTTAATGGAGCCAGTTCAAAAACAAATTAAGAGAGAAGCGCTTGTAAAAAGCTATGTTCCTGTGTTTAATTAATTAAAATTTTACTAAATTCTTAATATTTAGTATATTTGACACAAAATACACTCAATTGGCAGATAGTCTTTTATCAATATCAGCAGCAAACAGTAATGGGGAAGCATTAAAAAAATTCCAAATTACTACCGATGTATCTTCTAAGAAAGATTACATGTACGGTAAAAATGTTGCACAAAGTATCTACTCTACAATATACGGTAACCAAACTTATTTTTGGTTAAGAAATAATAGATTTAGAAAAAATAGACAAATTGCAAATGGTAAAATAGACATGAGTGTGTTTATGGACCGTTTAGAAATGAATAGCAAAGCTAACTTTGTAAATATAAATTGGAAATCAATTATTATTGGTAATACAATTGTTGCAAGATTAGTTGGTTCATGGATGAGTAGAAGTGAAAAAGTTACAGTTACCGCTACTGATAGTGCTTCAGCAATGTTAAAGAAAAATGCAGCTGATGAGGCAGAATTTGTTTATCAAAATAAAGAAGTTCTATCTCAATTACAGCAAGAGTCTGGAGTTCAAATTATTCCACAAGACCAATTTGTAGCCGAAGATAAAGATGAATTAGACCAATGGATTTCTGAATTTAATCATTTACCAGAAGAGATACAATATAGTATAGGATGTAATAATGTACTAGAGGCTAATGGTTGGAATGATGTTTTAAAACAAAGATTATTACATGATTCAGCAGAAGTTGGATTAGTGTGTACATATACTTGGATGGATGAGGAAGGAGAAGTTCATGTTCAATGGATTCGTCCTGAAAACGCAATTTATTCTTATTCTGATTTTCCTGATTTTAGAGATACAACTTATCGTGGACATATTTTATCTATGAAAATTAGTGAAATAAGAGCTAGATATGGTAAAGCTAGTGGTGGAACATTATCTGAAGAAGATATATTTATGTTAGCTCAGTCATGTAAGGAATACCAATTAACAGATAAGATTAAATGGATGCAAGATTGGAATGTTTCTTGGTTACGACCTTATGATGAGTGGAATATTGATTTGATGAAATTTGAAATTAGAACATTAGATTCTGATGGATATACTGTTACTAAAACTAAAAAGAACGGTAGCACTATTATAAGAAAAGGCAAGCCTGAAAAAATTGATGAAAATCAAGAATATTTAGAAGAAAAAAAATGGAATATATACGAAGGTGTATATTGTCCTGTTACTCAAAAAATGATTCATTGGGGAATCAAAAAAAATATGATTCGCCCTCAAGACCCTAAAGAAATTGGAAATGCTGAATTTTCATATAGTTTTTATATGTACGACCCATACGATATGCGTAATGTGGCTGTACCTGAAAAAATAGAAGAGCCTATTGAACAAATGATTTTGGCTAGATTGAAGATACAGCAAATGGTAGCTAAAATGGTACCAGCAGGTGCTTCAATTGATGTAGATGCATTACAAGAGTTAGATTTAGGATTGGGAGATTCTGTAAAGCCATTAGAGGTGCAAAAGATTTGGGAACAAACAGGGAAGCTTTATTATCGTGGTAGAGATGCCGAGGGTAATAGAATACCCGTTCCAATTACTGAATTAGCTAATACAGGATTTGCTCCTCAATTACAAGCTTTAATTCAATTATACCAATTTCATTATCAAGTATTAAAAGATGAGTTAGGAGAAGACCCTAATTTAATGAACCAAGCTGCACAACCAAGAGTTGCTGCGTCAAATATAGAGGCTTCAAGAGTTTTAGCTAATAATGCAACCGAATATATGTATGATGCATATATTTATGTAATGGAAGAAAGCTGTAAAAAAATAGCTTGTTTAATAAATAAAAGTGTAACATACGGAGCTAAAAAATATAGGGATTTACTAAAACAAGAAGATGTTAAGGATAGAAATTTTGTTGCTACAATTAAAATGTTACCGACAGAAATGGAGATAGCAAATTTGCAAGCAATGATGAATAATGCTATTACATCAAACCCTCAATTGATTATATATTTAGACCCTTTTAAAGCAATGAGAATTGCAAAAGAGAATGTGCCATTAGCTGAACTATATTTCAGACAAGCTCAAAAAAGATATATAAAAACAGAGCAAGAAAAAGCTCAATCAAATAGCGAACAAAACGCTGAAATTCAACAAGCAAGTATGCAAGCTAAAGCTCAAGGAGATGCAGCATTACTTGAAAAGACTAATTTTGGAAAAGAAAAACAAATTGTTTTACAAGGTATGTTTGATTTAGCTAAAGCTAATATACCGGTTCCTGTTGAGTTACAACAATTAATTAGCGATATGTTGCAAAATGTTGAAGTTCCAATAGCTGTTCAAAATCAACAAAGACAACAAGCCTTAGAGCAACAAGCTCAGCAAGAGCAACAACAAATGGAGCAACAACAAATAGAAGGTCAACAAGGCTCACCTGAAGAAGAGCAAATGATGATAGAACAGCAACAAATGCAACAACAATAAAATAACATAAAAAATAAATAAAATGGCAACGGTAAGTAAACTTTTAATAAGACTACAAAAATTTAGTTCAAAAATTAGTACATTAGTAGATGCAACAGATTCTTTTAATGCTAATAATAATTTTTACCAAGATTTATCTGGATGGGATTCTGCAGTAGTACAATTTGTAGGTACATCTGGGACAGTTAGTTTCAGCACTACCAACGATGATGGTTCTATTACAGGACAATTATCACCTGCACCAGAAGTACCAATTAACTGGGTTTCGGTTTTAGGAGTTAATTTAACAACCAAAACAGATATTGCATCAATTGCGGCAGCTGGTATTGTTGAATTTGGTATTATTGGTAAATATTTGTTATTACAAGGTAACACAACAACAACAACTACTACAACAGCAGCACCTTAATAAATTTAAAAAGATAAAAAATGGCAAATTTAATAGCATATGTATTGTCTAAAAATACATACCCAACAGCAAGCGAAGCGGGTAATGTCGCAACAGTACAAGGAACACAAGTTGTTTACGCTACAACATCAACCCTAACTACTTCTAATGAATTATATAGCAGCAGTAAGTCAAAGCAACCAATTTATGGGGATGGTACAAGTTGGTATGGAGTACATTTATTAACTGACACAGGAGTTGATTATGTAATTACCATTGACAGTGATGGAGTTATAGTTATAGACTAATAAAATAGAAACCAAATAAGCATTTATGCCAGAGAATACCCCAGCAGCTCCAATAGAGCTTGCAGAAGGCTTCAATCCGTTTTCGGATGATAATGCACCACAAGTGCAACCTAAGATAGAAGAAGCCCCTATCTTAACAAATGAGCCAATCTCACAAGAAGCTCCTCCTCCACAAGAGGAAACAAAAGTAGAGGAACAAGCAGCATCTACTCAATCATTTGATTCAAATCAATTTATAAAAGAAAGATTTGGTTATGATAGTGTAGAACAAGCTGAACAAGAGTTTAAGAAACTCAAAGAACAACCAAGTTTTGAATTTAAAGATGATGTAAGTAGAACATTATTTGATGCTATTAGAGAAGGTAAAGCAGATGATGTTTACGAAATTTTAAATCAGCAAAAAAGGTTAGAAAAATTAACAAATTCAGAATTGACAGTAGATTTGGCTGCTGAAATTGTTAAAACGAATATTAAGAATAAATATAAAGATTTATCAGCAGATGATGTTGAGCTTTTGTTTTATGACCAACATTTCGTACCTTTGAAGCCTGAACAAGGTTATGATGAATCCGATGAGGATTATGCTGGGAAAGTAAAAACATGGCAGTCACAAGTAGATTACGCAGAGAGAAGGTTGATGATTGAAGCGAAAGTGATTAGACCAGAGCTGGAAAAATTAAAAAGTGAAATAAAGTTACCTGATATTTATAATGAGGCTGGAAGAGAAGCTGAATCTCAAGAGGAATTTGAGATTCAGCAACAAGCAAGGTCAATTTATGAAAAAACACTTGATTCTGATTTTCAATCCTTCAACGGATTTAATGTTTCGGTAAAAGACGAGGATGTTGAAATACCGATTTCATTTAATGTAGGTGAAGACGAAAGATTGGCAATGAAGAATGATTTGATGGATTTTGATAGTGACTCTTATTTAGAAAATAGATGGTTTTTCAAGGACGGAAAACCAAATATTCCACAAATAATGGCAGATAAATATCTGTTAGAGAATCGTGAAAAAATCTTTTCAAAAATAGCAAATGAAGCTGCATCTCAAAGAGTGTTAGCTCATATCAAAAGGAACGGAAATATAAATATCAACCAAAGCCCCACTCCTCAAGGAGCGAAACCAGACCTGAATGGCACCGAAGCTGAAAGGCTAAGGATGGCAGAATGGGCTTTTAGTTCGTAACTTGATATTTGCCTTTGGAGGAGGCGCAAAAAAAAATAAAAACTAATTATCATGGCAGGAATACCTACCTCAAATATTTTGCAGCCCGGTTCAATCGCGTTGCCAAATCAGAATAGGCAACTTATGGTTGACCTACAATTATTAACCCCACAGTACTACAAGCAATACACTCAAAAGTATGGCAATGAAGATTTTACATGGTGGTTAGCTGCTCATAGCGGCATGGAAGAAGTTAAAAACTTAAATTTCTTTTGGTTTGAAAACCGCGGTAAATTAATGCCGGCTGTTACAAACAATGGCACAGTAGCTGCTGGAGTTGGTGCTTCTATTACATTAACTTTAGGAGCAGAAGCTTACTACAATAATGGTACTCAAACGCCTTTAAGAGTTAATGAAACTTTGCGTGTTGCATCTTCAAACATTGAGGGTGTTATTCTCTCTATTAACGATACAACTCCTAACGCTTTTACTTTTGTAGTTGCTCCTAAACAAACATCTCAAAGATTTTCTTCTGCTGGTTCAAACAGTTTATTAGCTGGTGAGGTTCTATTATTCGGTGGTGACGCAGATGCTGGTGAAGCTTCTGAAGCTATCTATCCTTTGATTCAATTAGACGAAAGATATGATAACAATGTAACAGAAATTCGTGATGGTTGGTCTAACACCGACTTAGCGCAAATGGCTGAAACATATTATGAGTTCCCTGTATCTCCAGATATGGCTCAAAATGGCGTTACTGCGTTTACTTACAAAGGAATGTACAAGACTCTTGTTCGTTTTAAGAATAACGTAGAGAATAAATTAATGCGTGGTAATTTACAAAATAACACTGCAATTGATTCTAACTCTGCAGGTTCAGTAGGTATCATCCCTAAAGTTGTTGCTGATGGTGAAACTATTGGTTACACTCCGGGTACATTAGATATCGCTAAATTACATGAGATTACTCGTATTATGGATGTTAATGGTTGTGCTAAGCAAAATGCTTGGTTATGTGACATTTTCCAAAGACAAGATTTCTCTGATGGTATCTTTGCTGCTTATCCAGCTGGTGCTTTCGTTTATGGACAAGGCGAGAAGTCAAAAGAGGCTTCTGTTGCTTATGGTTTCCAAGAAATTTTCATCGATGGATATTTATTATCTGTTAAGAAGTATGCCGCATTTAACACTGAGGTTACTACTGGTTTAACTCCAAGCGTAGATTATTTCCGTAATTTTGGTTTAATCTATCCAATGGGTGAAACTAAGGATGCGAAAACCGCTCAAGCTTACAAGAATATCACTATTATGTATCAGCAACCTCCTCAAGGTGGTACTGTTGGTAACGGTATTCGCGTATGGCAGTATGGTGGTGGTTCTCCAAACCCTACAGATGGTACAATGACTAATCAAATCGCGATGATTACCTACAGAGGTACTCGTGTTTGTGCAGCAAACCAGTTCATTATCGTTCAAGGTAACTAATTTGTTACCAAAATAATCGGGTAGGGGCAACTTTATTGATTGCTCCTACCTTTTTTAAACATTAAAAAATAACCATTTATGGCTCGTTTAAAGGCAATAGGGTTAGCGGAAGCTAACTATTCACAACAAAGTCAAGTAAAAGTACAAAGACAAGATGATGAGGCTGCACAAGCTATGCAAGAATCTACTTCATCTAACACAGGAACAACTTTCAAGATTTTTAAATTATCAGATACCAAGAAAAATGGTAGATACCATATGGAAGGTATTGACGATGTTTGGAATGAAAAGAAAGGTAGAATGGAACGAATAAGACTTTTGAGAGGTTATCCAAGTATTTGGGTAGAAGACCAAAAAGGACTTGAAAAATCATTTGTTGAACAAAACAGAAGAAGCTTAATTTTTGATAGAAGAGTGCTAAGAATAGCTGATTATGATGTAGAAGCTCTTGAGTTTTTAAATCTATGTAATGCTAATCTAGACAATCCTAACAAAAAAGGTACTAGAAAAATTACATTTTTTCAATGGAATCCACAGAGAACAGCAGAGCTTGAAAGAGCTAAAAGAATCGCTAAAGTTGAAGCAATTAAATATGCTTCATTGGCAAGCGAGGATGAAATGCGTAAGCACTGCAATTTCTTGGGAATTACATTTACAGATGAATTAGGAATGCCTAAATCAATGGATGCGTTAAGAAACGATTACGAACTTTACGCTGAAGCTCAACCTAATAAGTTTATGCAAAGTGCTGGTTCTAAAGAAGTTGAAATAGCATTTATAGTTAAAAAAGCTTTAATTGATAATAAAATTGACATTACTACAAAAAAAGGTTCGGCTTATTGGTCAAATAATGGAGGTTATATTTGCAAGATACCATCTGACAAAAAACCGCAAAATTATTTAGTCGAATTTGCGATGTTCCCTCAAGATGAATGTAAGGCATTTTTAGAGCAATTGAAGAAATTGATGTAATCTTTTCCCCTCTAAATAAAAGAAGCCCTGTAACCTAAAAATTACGGGGCTTTTTTGTATCTTTTTTTGTATATTTGTAATACAACTTATATACATGAATGTTAATGATATGTACCGTATTTGCCAGTTCGCAATTAATAAGGCGCAAAACGGGTATTTAACCCCATCAGAATTTAATCTGACTATAAATCAAGCACAGGTTTCATATCAAGATTATTTATTAGGTGAATTTCAGCAATACCAACCCGGAAGACCACAAGCTAGAATAAATTATAGTCAAAATGAAAATATAAGACAAAGACTTACTCCATTGCTTGCAACCGCAGCAGTTGCAGTTAACGCTGGTACTGGCGCTGTAGCATATCCGAACGACTATGTTCAAGCAGATAGTTTATTGACTTCTACATTACAAAGAGTTAGATATACTCAACAAGACAGTTTATATTCTTATCACAGCAGTACAATTGACCCAATAGCTACTAATCCTATTTATATGATTACAAGCACTGGTTTCCAATTTTATCCAATAACAATCGGAACTGTTACTTTGAACTATATTAAAAAAGCTCCAGATATTGTATGGGCTTATACTACAGTAAGTGGTAGACCTGTTTATGCTCCTCCCGGACAAGCACAACCACCAGCACAAATTCCTGTTACAGGTAGTGTAAATCCAGTATGGGCTGATGTAGATTTATTAGAAATAATAGCTCGTGCATTAAAATTAATAGGGTTAAACTTGCAAGAGGGTCAACTACAGCAATATGCTAATCAAGTAACTCAACAAGGACAATAATGACTAGAAAAACATTTATAGAAAGAATATTAAGACAAATCTATAATGGGCAACCATCAGATGATAGCAATATTACTTTTAATTTAGTTAACCAATGGCTTAACGATGCTATTGGAGTAGCTGCTAAAAAGAATTATACAGATAGTATTCAAATGGATGGTGTTGCTTATGTAAATAATTCATTTTATACAAGTTATTCTGGATTAACAATAACATCAGTAAATAATACTACTTTTAAATTTACCTTACCACAAATACCAGTAGCATTAGGTAAAAATGAAGGTCTAGCAACATTAAATTTTAGCAATAATAATACTCCAACAACTTTTGGTGCTGTTCCATTGAGCATGAATCAAGTAAGTTATCAAGATACATTAAGACCAATTCAAAATAAAGTAGTCTATTGGTCACAAGGTCAAGAAGTTTATATGAGTACAGGAATACCATTAACGGCGTATAAAGCTAATGTTAGAATGGTTAGTGGTGGTGATTCAACTGATTTAAATTCAACATTAATTATACCAGATGATTATGTGCCTGTTATGGTAGAGTATATCAAAGCTCAATTAGCCTTTGAAAGGTCAAGACCAATAGACACAAGTAATGATGGAGTAGATAATAACAACTAATAATATGAAACCAATTAGAGATTTAGTTTTAGTAAAGCCATTTATGGCTGAAGGTGTTACAGAGGGAGGGTTATTTTTACCTGAAAACTACATAGAAAGAAGCTGTAAGGCTAAAGTAGTTTCTACTGGAAGAGGCACAGCTAAAATAAAAATGGAAGCAAAAAAAGATGATGTTATTTTCCATATTAAAGGAGCAGGGGAAGCCATTTTATTAAACGATGAATTGCATTTTTTGATTCGTCACAATGATATATTAGCTTACGTTTCAAATAATTAAAAATGTCACAAACAAGAAATTATATAACAATAGATTCAGTAATCAATGATTACATTGATGAAAGTGAACAATCAGTCCACAAATACGCTAAATTATATAATATAGCAGTTAGAGGCATGGAAAAGCTTGGTCTTGATTTTTTCTATAAAATTAGGTCAGTTAAAATACCAATTGACACAACAAACTATACTGCTGAACTGCCTAATGATTACATTAGCTATACTAAGATAGGTGTGTTAAACTCAGTAGGAGAAATTATTCCTTTGAAATTTAATAATAAAATGACTTATTATGCAGACCAACAGCCAGATAGACTTGCTTTAACTCAAGATAATACATTAGCTACTTGGTATCAATCTGATTTGCCTTTATGGTTTAATTATTGGGATGGATATGGTTTTCAAAATATATACGGCTTACCAAGTGGTTCACCATTTGTAGGCTCATTTAATATAGACGATTCTAATGGAGTGGTTCTCTTAAACCAATATTTTAATTATTCTTATTTAATGATAGAATATTTATCTAGCGGGAACCCAGATGAACCATTTAGAATACCTATTCAATTTAGAGAGGCATTATTATCATTCTTAGCTTGGAGAGATATAGCATCTATACCAAGTACAAGAAAAGGTAATTTAGGCGATAAGAGAGATAGGAAGCAAGAATTTTACAATCAAAGAAGAATTGCTAATGCTCAATTTAAGCCATTATATTTAATGCAAGCTTACGAACAAAATTTAGACACACAGCGTATGACTGTAAAAGCTTAGAAATAAATGCCAATTATAAATAACCCGTTTAATGGTAAGCTAAATTTAGATGTTGCTCAATATAGAATTTCCAATGGAGATTATATTGATGCATTGAATATAACTAAAGATTCACAAGGAATCGGTAACGATTTGGTTATTGCTAATATCTTAGGTAATACTGAAATAGCGTATACAGTGCCTG
>Ga0255078_1000303_pt1 | contig 14118 bp, 9 predicted proteins | sample Colum_Atlam_RepA_FD_188462 | JGI IMG/M metagenome (GOLD analysis project Ga0255078, IMG submission 188462) | Freshwater microbial communities from Columbia River, Oregon, United States - Colum_Atlam_RepA_8h | ecosystem: Environmental > Aquatic > Freshwater > River | place: USA: Oregon | collected... | reverse complement strand
CTATAATACCTATTCGACTCTTTTCCATATCGCTAAGATACGAAACAAATAAAAAAGGGGTGCATTTTTGAAATGCACCCCTTTTTAAAGTATTTATCTAAAGCTTATTCGCTTCTTACTTCTTCTCTTCAAAAAGCTTCTCCTTGGTCACTACTTTTACAAGTGTTCCTTCTTTTAAGGTCTTGCTTACAGTGCTATAAGGCCCTGTAATCACTTCATCTCCCACTTTTAAACCAATGATTTCAATAAAATTAAGATCCTGTATATCTGTTTTCACTTTTACCATTTTCACTTTATTGTCTTTGCCTAAGACAAATACCACCTCAGATAATTCTTCCTCTTTCGAAGTATTACCATTGTCAGCAGGCTTTTCCTCTGGCTTACCAGAACCTACTTTCGTATCCTTACCTTCGCCATCTTTGTCTCTTGTAGTTACAGCATTGAGTGGAACCGTTACCACATTTACTTTTGATTTTGTTTGAATATCAGCACTCGCTGTCATACCTGGTCTGAAAGGGAAAATATTATTATCTTTTACCAAGTCGGTATAGCTTTCTGTGAGTAGTCTAATATGCACTTTATAATTAGCTACTTCTGCAGAAGAAGCAGAAGTATTCGCAGTAGAAGTAATAGGGTTGGCAATTTTATATACAATGCCTTTGAACTTTCTATTATTATATGCATCTACTTCTACTAAAGCAGTATCGCCTAATTTAACTTTTGTAATATCATTCTCTCCTACATCTACTCTTACTTCAATACTTTTCATATCGGCTACACGCATCATTTCTGTACCCGTCATTTGAGCAGTACCTACCACACGCTCTCCTTTTTTAACATTCATTAAACTAATAATACCATCCATTGGACAAGTAATAATAGTACGGGCTAAATCTTTTTCAGCTCTAGCTAATTGCGCTCTTACACCTTGAATTTGGGCTTCTCCGCTTTTAATTGATTCTTTAGCTGAATTATAAGAAGACTCTGCTGAACGAAATGCTTGTTCTGTTTGCTCGTATTCAGATCTTGAAACAATTTTATCGGCAAATAATTTTTTATAACGCTCGTTGGTGGCCTTACTATTGTCGTAAGCTGTTTTTAAACCACTTAATGCCGCTTTCACGTTCTCGTATTGTGCCTTTACTTGGTTTACACTAGCTGTTACTTGATCTCTTTGAGAAGAATAAATATCGGCATAAATTTTTGCAAGTATTTGTCCTTTGGTAACTTTGTCTCCTTCTTCAACATATAAGTTTACAATCTCACCAGAGATATCTGGACTCACTTTCACTTCTACTTCAGGATATACTTTACCACTTGCATTCACCGACTCGGTAATAGTTCTTAATTGTACTTTTTCAGTAGTTACTTCAGTGCCGTCTACCTTGCCAATAACGCCTGCTTTTTTAAGTCCTATCAAAAGCGCTATTACGGCTACTACTGCAACGCTTATCCAAATTACTTTCTTATTCATTGTATTTATTTTTTACTGCTTATATTTTTTCTTATAATGTTAATGCCTCTCCTTTATAAAACTCAAGTAATTTAATTCTAAATACATACTCGTATTGAGTAGTCTTAAAATTCACTTTTGCTTTTAGGTAATTATTTTGATTGTTTAATAATTCTATGGTACCTAGTAAACCTAATTCATATCTTTTACTAGCAAATTGATAGGTTTTTTCAGCTGCGTTCAATGCTTTTTGAGTGGCATTTAATTTATTAAACGCAACCACTGCATTGGTATAGGCTGCGTAAATATCTTGTTTTAGTTTTCTTTGCGTATTCTCTTCTTGCAAGGTTACACTTTGCAAATTCAATTTAGATTGCTTGTAAGCAATTTTAGCTTGATTGCCATTGAAAATAGGAATAGACATTTGCAAGCCTAAACTTTGACCAAAGTTATTACCTACTTGTGTGTTCCATCCATTCCATACAGAGCTCCAGTTACGTGTTGAAGTAACAGGGGTAAAAATAGGTGATTGAACATAATACTTAGCGTTGTTGACGCTTACAAAAGGGGATGCAGCAGTAGGCGTGCTAAATCCACTCATCTGAAAACCACTAATATAATTAAACTGATTAGAAAAGTTAGAAGTTAAATTATAACCAAAACTTACGGTAGGATAAAAACTTGCCTTGGCCACTAAAGTATTTTTTTGCGCTGCCTTCACTCTTAATGAAGCCGCTTTTACATTCGGTAAATTTTGAGAGGCATAATTAAATACATAATCGGGTTGCAAATCGGCAAAAGATTGTAATTTAATTTGATCTACTGGCTGCGCTACAATATCAAAATTCTTAGAGGCATCTAAGTTCAATAAGGCCATTAAATTTAATTTACCTTGTTGCACATTAGAAATAGCAGTGATATAACTACTACTATCGTTGGCCAATTGTGTTTCTAACTCCAATAAATTTAACTCAGGCAATAAGCCCACTTCTACTCTCTTACTAGTAGCCGCTAATTGTTCCTTTGTTTGTTGTATTTGAATTTTTGCAATTTCAGTTTGCTCAATAGCAGATAATATTTGTAAATAAAAAGTAGCCACGTTCAATGAGATATCATTGGCAATGGTTAGTCTATCTGTTTCACTTGCATACCAACTTAAACTACTTGCTTCAGCATTATTTCTCAACCTGCCTGCATTAAATAATTGCATGCCTCCATTCACTCCAAAATTGTTGAACAAAAATTGAGTGTTAGTGAAATCATTGGTGGTTGGGTCAATAGAACGGCCTAATCTTAATCCCATACCTGAAGAACCATTAATGGTGGGTAGTCTATTGGACTTGGCTAATTCTGCTTGAAGTTTTGCTAGTCTTGACTGCACATCTGCTTGCTGCACGGAGATATTATGTTGAATGGCATACTGCACACAAGATCTTAAATCCCACTGTGCAGGTTCTTGTGCCATCAAACTAATGGAAGAGAAAAATAAGCTTATTGTTATTATGTATTTCATGTAATGTGTTGTTAGAACTCTTTTTACAATACAAAAATACTACATAAAGGGCTAGTTGAGTAATTTTTAGACAGACGGAAAAGGCAAGCGCTGAACAGCATTTAGTAACGATGAAAGGCTAGAAATTAGCTTTTTTAAGCATAAATTAAGGGAAGATGGCTCTAAAATGGGGTTTGAGCGGCAGAAATTCACCCTTCTAATATGTAGAAGGCTTATAATAAAATATTCTATATAATACTAGGACAATACATAATAAAATAACGGCTGTTAATGCAGAATAAGGCTTATCAATGACCACCGCGCAAGCCACCAAAGCATAGGATAGTACAAAAACCACACAAAAAATAGGTGTCCATCTTTTTAAAGCCCCCGTAACGGTAGCATCGCCTTGTTTTTTTCTTCTTAATATTAATAAGGTAGCAGCAGAAGTACTCATACCCATACAATCTAAAAAGATACTAAAGCTTAGTACATCGTCTACCCCTTTACCAAAAAATGTAACTAGTATAGTAGTAATAGCAAATACAGTTAAGCCAGGTACTAAAGCATCTGTTTTTGGATGTTTCTTTTGAAAAATGGCAGGTAGTACTTTATCCTCACTCATTGCAAACATCACACGAGGGTTACTCATTAATATTACATTCACATAGGCAAGTACACTTAAGACCATGGCAAAATCAAAAACCTTGGCCCCGAATTTTCCAAACCAGGCTTCAAATAATAAAGAACCAATGGCATTGGCATTTTTCATTTGATCAAATCCAATGACTTTAATATAAGTGTAGTTAATGGCTAAATATAAAAATAGTACTACTAGTATGCCTACTACAATACCTCTTTGCATGGTCTTGGCCGATTTTACTTCCGATCCAAAATTGATAGTTTGTTGATACCCACCGTAAGTAAAAAATACAGAGACTAAACTTACTAGTAATAATAAAGCCCCGTTGGTTCCATCATAAGTATAAATTTTTCCTTCGTTAATACCATGTGGAGGAACAGTGACACCTTTAAACAATGAAGAAATTAAAAGTACAATTAAAGAAATTTTTACCACCATTAAAATATTCTGCGTGCGACTACTTGTCTTTAATCCAAGTAAATTAACAATATAAAAAAGCCCCACAGAAGCAGAGGCTACTATAATATTAAATAAAGTACCAGAAGGTTGCCCAAATAATAAATCACTTACATAGTCGGCACCAATTAAAGCCACCACCGCTAGTGATGCTGCATTACTAATTAAAATTAAAACGTTAATAGTAAAACCAACACCCGGATGATAGCAGTGCGCAAATACTTTATAATAGCCACCCATCACTGGAAGTCTTTGTCCAATTTCTGCATAAGTAAGGGCTCCAAATAAAGCAATTACACCTCCAATAAACCAAGCACTAAAAAAAATTAGGGGCGTTCCCGATTTTGCTGCAATGGTGGCAGGGGTTTTAAAAATACCCATGCCAATGACCAAACTCACCACAATCATGGTAAGGCTAAAAAAATTAATGCCTTGCTTTTGCTTCATATCTAGTCAATGAATTATAAATATAATAAAAATGACCTAGTTTTCAACAACCCGTTAGTAATTAAAAATAGTGAGGGATATATAAATACTAAATTTGTTTCAGAATTAGGTTCATGCAAATGATTAAAAGGGAATCCCGTTAAAATCGGGGGCTATTCCCGTAGCTGTGAGTTCGTTGCTGCAAAGCAATTGATGCAAAAAGTCCACTGAAGCAATTTGGGAAGGACGCATCCTAGAAGAACAAGCCAGAAGACCTGCCTAGTTTAAAAAATCAACAGCTTTCGGGTAAAAAGCAGGGATTATAAAAAAATTAAGGCCCGAAGATATAAAGATGGTATGCATTTATTTTTAAGATGCTAATCTCTTACGACTATCTCTGACGACTCCTTAATCAATTATGGTTCTCTTTCTCCAGGAAGCTCATTGTTAACTCAAAAAAAACAAAACAATGAGCAAAAAATTAATCACGCTCTCGGTGTGTCTAATCACCGCCACCCTCCTCTTTGGGCAAAAAGACAGTCTTCAAAAAAGTTCAACCCCCAATCAGCTGGAGGATGTCATTGTCACTGCCAATAAAATTGAGCAGAAACAAAGTGGAACAAGCAAAGTCATCACTGTTATTACTGCTGCTCAAATTCAACAAAATGCTGGCAGAACCATTGCACAGGTTTTGAATGAGCAAGCAGGATTAAGCTTGCCAGGTAGTTTAAGTAATTTAGGAACCGTTCCCAGTGTTTATATGCGCGGCGCAGCTTCCGGAAGAACCTTGATTTTATTAGACGGCGCCCCGGTAGGTGACCCATCTATGATTAGCAATGAATTTGATTTAAACTTAGTACCACTGAATCAAGTGGAACGCATTGAAATTCTAAAAGGTGCGCAAAGCACCCTTTATGGATCCGACGCAATTGGTGGTGTCATCAATATTATAACAAAATCAAAAGGCGCACCCTTTGTGACCGGCGCATTAAGCTATGGTAGCTATGGTACTAAGCAAGGCAATTTGCAGTTTAATAGTAGCATCAATAAATTAAACTATACCATTGGATTTGAAAATCAAAATGCAGACGGATTTTCTTCGGCCAAGGATATCACCAACAAAGCCAATTTTGACAAGGATGGCTATCAAAACAATAGCTTTTTTGTAAAAGCAAAATACCAAATTGACACGCTTTGGAATATACAATTGTCAAGCAGAAAGACGGCCTATACATCTGCCATAGATTATGGTGGCTTTATGGATGAAAAAGACAATGAGTTCAAAAACGCAACTACCATGAGTGGCCTAGTGTTGAAATATAAAAAGTCAAAAACAAGTTTTCAATTACAGTATCAATACACCACTCAAGACAGGACCTATTTAAATGACAGTGCAGATAAAAAGTATACGATTTACGAAAACAATCAATACGCAGGTACAACACATTTTGTAGATGCCTTTTTATCAACGCCTCTTCATAAAAATATGCAATGGATTATTGGAACAGACTTTAGATACGGCTCTTACAATCAAACCTACGAATCCATTAGCCAATATGGCCCTTACAATGATGTATTTAAAGACACTTTCCAATTTCAGAATGCCTTGTATACCTCTGTCTTAATGAATGACAATGCAAAAAAATGGTTGCTTGAATTAGGGGCTAGATACAATAATCACAATCGTTTTGGCAATAACCAAACATTTACAATAAATCCTTCTTATGCATTGAGTGATCAGGTAAGATTGATAGCAAGCGTGTCCACTGGATTTAAAGCACCATCGCTTTATCAATTAAGTTACAACGACCAATTAAAAGCAGAAACCTCTTTCAATACCGAGCTGGGTATTTCATTTAGAAAAGGACAAGTATTTGCAAGAGCAGTTTACTACAACAGAAATATCAAAAATGGCATTGACTATAATTATATAGATTATAATTTTTTCAATTTTATCCAACAAAAAGTAAATGGATTAGAAATTGAAATTCAACATCCCATCACCGAGCAGCACCAAATTTCATTGAACTATACATTAATGAATGGACAAGAAACCAATCAAAATAGAATCACCACAACGGATACCATTACTTACAACTATTTATTAAAGCGTCCTAGACACAGTTTAAACGCACAATGGAATTATATCATTAATAGCAAATGGAATGCAAGTTTAACTGGAAGATTCATTAGTGAAAGAAAGGATGTAGGTGGCTATGCTAAACCAGATGTTACCTTGGGATACTATACTCTTTTAAATGCAAGCATACAATACAAATGGAGCAACCGCATTACAGTGTTTGCAAATGGACAAAACCTCCTAAACGACAATTTTAATGAAATCAATGGGTACAATGCCATTGGCAGAATGTTTCAATTTGGAATACGTTTGAATTAGAATTTTAGTGTTAACAATATAACAATAATCGTCCTACTCATTTTAATGGTTGAGTAAATCTAAAAAAGCTTTGTATCTTCATACAAAGCTTTTTTTATGGTATTTCAATTTGACCAATTACTAACCGTTATTTTTACTTTGTTTGCCGTTATAGATATAGTGGGCTCTATTCCACTATTAATTGCTATGAAAGAAAAATCAGGGGCCATAAAATCGCTTAAAGTAACCCTTATTTCAGGGGCACTTATGATATTATTTTTATTTTTAGGAAAACCCTTCTTGCAATTATTGGGATTAGATGTTAAATCATTTGCGGTGGGTGGTTCTATTGTCATTTTTCTATTAGGACTTGAAATGGTCTTGGGCCATGAGATTTTTAAAGGCGATAAAAATGCGCAATCTGGTGCTGTGGTGCCTATTGCCTTTCCCATTATTGCAGGTAGTGGAACACTTACCACTATTATGTCTTTAAAAGCCAACTATGATGAACTTTATATTGCACTAGGTATTCTTATAAACCTAGTCATTGTATACGCAGTTTTAAAATCGCTCAATTTTATTGAACGTTTACTAGGCCCTGGAGGCTTACTAGCCGTTCGTAAATTTTTTGGTGTCATTCTTTTAGCCATTGCCGTTAAAATATTCTCTAGCAATGTTGGAGCACTGATACGCTAAAAAGATAAAATTTAAAAACTATACCTCGCTTGTACTACATAGTTTCTACCTAGAGCAGAGATTCCACTTGCAAAATACCTGTAATTAAGGTCTGCTATATTTTCAATTTGAAAACTTAAATTTAATTTCTTTGTTGGCTGATAGCTGGTGTTGATATTCCAAATTTGCCATGCAGGCATACCTTCCTTAGTGGCATAAATTTCATTGTCTTCTCCATTTAAATTATAATCTTCGATACGCTTCCAGCCATTAAATACAGTAAAAATTTCTGCAGAAAACTTTTTTAATTCTTGCTTCAATCCAATCCTACCATAGCTTGGCGGAATATGGTCCAGCGGCAATGCTGTATTCAAGCCAATAGGCTTTTGATTAGTATAGTTCCCTTTGGTATAAGTATAGGTAGCTGCTAAAATTGTATTAGGTGTTAAATTAGCAGACCCATTGACATTAAAACCATATACAATAGCCTTGGCTTTATTTTGTGTGGCATACACATCACTCATGATACCTTGGTATAGAATAGAACTTGCATTATTCCATTTGAACTTATCTACCACCAATGCATTTTTAAACCAGGTATAAAATAGTGAAGCACCAATGCTATAAGTTGAAGTTGTTTTAGATACATTCAATTCGGTATTGTAAGTATACTCAGGTTTTAAATCTTTATTGGGTACTACTACATAACCCGTTCTTGTATCAAATACTTTGGTTAAATCATCCACATTGGGTGCCCTAAATCCACTGCTTGCACCAAATGAAACTCTTAATCCATCTGCTCCATTGTAGGCCATACCAATATTACCCGTGATAGCAGTATTATCTTGATTGGCATCTGTGAATGGAAAATGCATAAGTGCTGTGTCTTTAAAATTGGCATTCAGTTGTACACTGTTCAAACGCAAGCCAGTATTCAACACCCAATTACCTTTCAAAAATTGGGTATGTTGTGCATACAATGCGTAATTGGCCATATTGGTAGGACCATCACTATACCTAGTGGCAATAGAGCTGCGAACATTTGTAGCAATATTATTACTATACGCAGTAGAGCCTACATTATTGTAATAAGACTCAACTCCAATATTTAATGCACTAGACTTTCCTTGGTGTAGTAAATCCATATTCAAACCAACCATATCCACTGCTTCAAATCTATATTCTTTATCATTGGACTTGAATCTTCTACTCATTCTGCTTTCTTCCAAGTGCTGGTAATTGACATTCGTAGTTAATTTTTGAAAATAACCATTCAAATTTGATTTAGTTAATTTATAACCAATCATATTGCGCACTTGTGGACCATAATACCATTCTGAGTACACAGGCAATCCTTTACTCGTTTCAGTTAAACGATCATACCTATTAATATTAGAAGAATTAGAGATTTGCACATTCAATATATGAGTAGTGTTTTCATTTGGTTGATACATTAGTTTTTGCAATAAATCGGTTTGATTGTAACCACTTAATTTTTGAATGTTCACTGATGCACTATTGTCTTTAACAACATCTATGTTGTTTTCTCTTGCTACATAAAAAAATCTTTTACCAAAATCTGGGTAGGTTGATGATCTTTTATTCCCTTGTCGCAAATCTCCAAAACTGCTATTGGTAAATGAGGTTAGATATGCCCATTTATTATTGGCAATATTAATATCAATATGTTGACGTTGTTCATTTTGTCCATTGCCGTATCGATACACTAAATTGCCATCCACATTCCAAGCTGCTTTTTTTGATGCAATATTTGATTTAAACAACTGTGGCTGCTTGGTAAATAAATTCACTACACCACCCAATGCATCACTACCATATAAAGTAGAACTTGGCCCATAAATGATTTCTACTCTGTCCAGTATCATATTATCTACTGTAATAATATTTTGCAAATGCCCAGCTCTAAAAATAGCACTGTTCATACGTACACCATCCACCATTAAGAGTACTCTACTCGCTTCAAAGCCTCTCACCACGGGGCTTCCGCCGCCTGCTTGGCTTTTTTGCACAAATACCTGACCAGAAGCAGTTAAGATATCTGCTGTATTCGCTTGTTGTTGAATCAAGGCTTTATCGGTTAAGGCAACCACCCTTTGTACGATATTTTTTGAAAGCGTTGGAAACTTATTAGCGTAAATGACTACATCTTGTAATCGTTTACTTGAAGTATCAGATTGCGCCAAAAGTTCCAGACTCATCCCAAAAAATAACAGTACGCTTAATATTAAACGCATGTCAAATTTTAAAAAATGAAAATGAATACTATCAAATAATGATTTGATAGCCCTGTCTTATGTATTAGACAGTTTCTGGCGGATGCGAAAATTCTCCTGAATAGCTACTTAAAATTGGCGTAGCAAATATTGAATACTTCTTTTTCAGTAAAGTATAGTTGAATAAACTTTGGGTATTGAATGAAGGACATTCATATACAGCAAGGCTAAGATTCAATTTGATTTTAGAAGAACTGGATTTTGATTCTGCTTCTTTATTTAAATGATGTACTTTTTGTTGATTGGCAACAATGGCTGCTTCTTCTTCATCGGATGCTGCTTTAATCACCCAACCTTCATTTGTTTGTTCAATGGAAACAATATCATAAAACATACCCTTGTAACTAAATTCACGGCCCTTCTCCTCCCACTGATAACCTTCGGGCAAAATGGATTTATCTTTTACTGTGATGGTGATTTGATCGCTACTATGATTATTACTTTCATTTTCTTTTTCAAGAATTTCGCCTGCATCAATACTTGCAAAGCGCTCTTGCTCATGTAGCTTTTCCTGAAGCCAATAAAAATAGCTCAAGCTACTTGTTGATAATAACAAGGCGGCAAAACAAAATATGGCAATGAGTTTTTTCACAGTCTAATATACCGTTTTTTGATTAAAATAAGAGGAAGATCTAAGTAATAATATTTCAAATATGATAGATATTAAATAATTTTGCCGTTCATGATTCATTTTATCTATAATCCGAATGCAGGCATTCAAAATCAAGCGCAAAAAAAGCAATGGCTAGCCAGCTTAGATGCGATTCCCAATACGGTTATTTGGGAAACCACTAAACCATTAGAAGCAAATGAATTTGCCAAAAAAGCTATTGAACAAAAAGCAACAAAAATTATTGCTATTGGCGGAGATGGTACTATTAATGAAGTAGCTTCTGCATTAACCGAAACTACTATTCCATTAGGCATTATTCCCATGGGTTCAGGCAATGGATTGGCAAGACATTTACAATTACCTCTTCAATTTGATAAAGCACTTGCTAGAGCCTTGACTGGGAAAGAAGTTGCCATTGATGTGGGCATTATTAATGACAGAATGTTTTTTTGTACAACAGGTATTGGCTTTGATGCAGCTGTAGCAAGCCGCTTTGCTAAAGGCAGCAACAGAGGTTTTATGAATTATGTAAAATCTACTCTTTATACATTATTCAATTACAAGCCCATCGAAATAAGTATTAACGGAGGGCCGATAGAAAAAGTTTTTTCGCTCACTATTGCCAATGCCAATCAATTTGGAAGCAATGCCTACATTTCTCCTTATTCAGATTTACAAGATGCGCAACTTGAAATAGTCCATATTCAGCCGCACTCTATTTTAAAAGCGGGTTTACTTGCCATAAGATTATTTAATAAAACCATCCACGCATCAAAAAAAGTAAGCATACATTCCATAAAGCACATTTCCATTCAATACAAAAAAGGAAGGCCTTTACATATTGACGGAGAATCTCTAGAAACAGATATGGATGATTTAGCTATTAGCGTTGAACCGCAAGCATTACTAGTTATTGTATAAATTTTTAATTTGATCATTGTTATACATTTCTTAAGGCATACTTTATAATAAATTCAATCATAGAATAAGGCATAATGGGTTGGTTTAAGGCCTATATTTGCATCCTAAAAAATTAAGCCTTGTCTTTCTCCCTTAAAAATATAACAATAACCCTTCTTGGAATTTTTATAGCCATTAACACGAATGCTCAAAGCATCACTGGTGTTGTTCAAAATGAAAAAGGAAATCCAATTGATGGTGCTACTATAAGTATTTTAAATAATAGCATGCAAACTATTAGCAACCAAAAGGGATACTTTAGTTTCGATGAATTAAAAAATGGCAAGTATACTCTTTCCATAAAGTCATTGGGTTATGCTGAAATTTCAAAAGAAATTAATATTAACGCAATAAACAATTCTAAAAGTACTGCTATAAAATTCATACTAATTGCCTCAACGAATCAATTAGATGAAGTAGTAGTGACTGCAGAAAAAAAAGAAGAATTATTACAAAAAATTCCTGCAAGTATTACAGCCTTAAATGCAAAACAGATTAATGCTTTTGGATTATGGAATACCAAAGAAATTACGGGCATCATTCCCAATTTATACAGCGCCGACCCTGGAGATAATAGAGATGTAAACTCTGTAAGGGGCATTGCCACTAGTTCTTACGACCCTACGGTGGCTACCTATATTGACGGTGTGAATCAATTTAGTTTAGACACTTATATACCCACTTTATTCGATGTTGAAAGAATTGAAGTATTGCGCGGACCACAAGGAACCTTATATGGAAGAAATGCAATGGGTGGCGTTATAAATATTATTACTAAACAACCTAATAATGCAAGTAGCGGATTTGCAGATATTAGTGTAGGCAATTACAATCAACAAAGAATTACAGCAGGCTTTAAAACACCGCTTATAAAAGATAAATTATTTTTTGGCGCTTCTATCTTATCCAATAAAAGAGATGGCTATTATACCAATGAGTTTACGCAAAGCAGTTATGATAATCAAAACGGATTGTCTGGCAACTATTTTTTAAAATATATAGTTAGTAGTTGTTGGGATATAAATTTAAATTTCAAACACCTTGCCAATGAGAATCAAGGACCCTTCCCTTTGGTTTTTGGAACAGAGGAAGCGCTTAATAACCCTTACCGTTTAAATCAAAACAGCATAACTACCATGAAGGACAAGACCTCTAATTCGAGCTTGACTATTCGCTATACTGGTAGTGGCTTTAATTTTAGTAGCCAAACTGCTTATCAACAAAACTACCGCTATTACACCAACCCAATTGATGGCGATTTCTCTCCCATTGATGCCATTTCAGTCATCAATAATTATGGTAGTAAGTGGAACAATAATAAAGTACTCACCCAGGATTTTAAATTCACTAGCGCTCCTTCAAGTAATAGTAAATTGAAATGGACTGCCGGTGCCTTCTTATTTTATCAAGACGCGCCAGTGAAACAAGCGACACGTTTTGGAATAGATGCCAACTTAATGATGATAGGAGATTCTTTATTTAGCATCATTAATACAAGTACCACTCTCAAAAAAGGTTTTGCTATATATGGTCAAGCTACTTATGCTTTAAGCGATAAATTAAATATGAGTTTCGGGTTAAGAAATGATTATGAAAATCAAACTCAATCAATATTGGGCGAATACCAGCGTGACCCTAGTCCTGAATTATATACTACCACCTCAGATACTTTAGGACGCACCAATTTTAATGCACTCTCACCAAAACTTTCTTTGGACTATCAAGTAAATAATAATAGTTTATGGTATGGTTCTTATAGCAAAGGATTTAGAGCGGGTGGCTTATCTCCACTCTCCTCAGATCCTTCACAGCCGCCACTTGTAGGCTATTTGCCCGAATACAGTAATAATTTTGAAACAGGTATTAAAAACAATTGGTTGAGCAATAAATTAATTTTAAATATTGCTTTATTTTATACTAAAGTAACGGACGCGCAAGTGCCCAGTTTAATTTTACCAGACGCCATTACCATTACTAAAAATACAGGGCAATTAAGTAGCAAGGGAGTAGAAGCAGAATTAATGTTCATTCCCACTAAAGGTGTATTATTACAATACGCTTTTGGAACTACCTCGGCTTCCTATGATAAATTAGAAATTGCTTCACAAGGAGCAAGTGTAAATTTAGCAGGCAAGCGTCCTATATTCACCCCATCTAGCACTTCACTCTTAGCAGCCCAATACAGCTTCCCTGTTTCGAGTGAATTACAAATAATGTTAAGAGGAGAATGGAAATATATAGGAACCACTTATTTTGATTTAGCCAATAACATTCAGCAATCGCCTTACCATTTATTAAATGCAAAATTGGGCATAGAATACAAGAAGACAGCTTTAAGCTTCTGGGCTAAAAACCTAGCGGGTGCAAAATACATTTCTTATGGTTACGATTTCGGGGCCGTTCATTTGGGAGATCCTGCCATTTTTGGGACCAGTTTTAGCTATAAATTTTAATGATTTTTCTCCCTTTTGTCTAAACAAAGCAGTAGAATGATTGAACCTCTGCTATTCCTTTCATAAAATGCCCTAAACCGTGAATTAGATGTGGATTACCTAGGGAATTATTAGCCGTTTTAATGCTACTTTTACAGCATCATTTTTATACCAAAATTACTATGGGTGCTATATCATTAATTGCTTTATTAATTGCCGCTATTGCTTTCTCTGCAGGCGGTATTTTAATTGGGAAAATTTTAGTAAAAGGAAGCAAAAATTCTCAAAAAGGACAGG
>Ga0255078_1000294_pt1 | contig 14303 bp, 11 predicted proteins | sample Colum_Atlam_RepA_FD_188462 | JGI IMG/M metagenome (GOLD analysis project Ga0255078, IMG submission 188462) | Freshwater microbial communities from Columbia River, Oregon, United States - Colum_Atlam_RepA_8h | ecosystem: Environmental > Aquatic > Freshwater > River | place: USA: Oregon... | reverse complement strand
GGGTCGGGCCGCTCATCAACCGTGGACGATCTCGGTGCCGATGCCCTTGTCGGTGAAGACCTCGAGCAGGAGCGCGTGCGGCACGCGGCCGTCGATGAAGTGCACGCGGCGGACGCCTTCCTTCAGGGCCTTCACGGCGCTGTCGACCTTGGGGATCATCCCGCCCGCGATGACGCCCTTGCGCTTGAGCTCGTCGACCTCGCCGACCTTGAGCGTGGCGATGAGCGAGGCCGGGTCCTTCGGGTCGGCCAGCAGGCCGGGGACGTCGCTCATGAAGATCAGGCGGCGGGCCCGGAGGGAATGCGCGACCGCGGCGGCGGCCACGTCGGCGTTCGTGTTGTAGGCCTGGTCGTCGGCGTCGAGCGCGATGGGCGAGACCACCGGCAGGTGGCCGTCGGCCAGGGCCTTCTTGATCAGCTTCGTCTTCACGAACTTGATGTCGCCGACGAAGCCGAGGTCGACGGGGGCGCCCTGCTCGTCCGCGCCGTAGAGCTTCTCGCAGAGGTTGACGTGGTTGCCGGGCATGCCCAGCGGGTTGGCGCCGCGGGCGCGCAGGGAGTCGCAGATCTGGCCGTTGATCTCGCCGTTGAGGGTGTCCTCGACGATCTTGACGGTGGCGGCGTCGGTGACGCGCATGCCGCCGCGGAACTCGGACTTGAGGCCGGCCTTGTCCATGGCGCGGGTGATGGCCTTGCCGCCGCCGTGGACGACGACGACCTGGATGCCGACGGCGGCGAGGAAGGCGATGTCCGTGGCCACGCGGTCGCGGCCCTCGGGGTTCGGGTCGTCCATGAAGCTGCCGCCGTACTTCACCACGAAGGTGGAACCGCGGAACTTATGGATGTAGGGAAGCGCCTCGAGGAGGACCTCGGCTTTCTGCGCGGCGGGAGTGCTCATCGGTCGGAGCGGGAGTTTCGACAGGGTCGGCGGGCGAGACAAGGGGGAAAACCCGGGCTCACTCGCTCTTGTTGTAGTTCACGTAGCCGTCGGTGAGGTCGGCGGCGAGGAGGCGGAACTTCGCGTCGCCGAGGTGCAGGTCCAGGCGGACGGCGAACCGGGCGGCCTTCACGACCTGCTTCCACCGGGGCTTGTTCTCGGGCAGCGGCCGACCGGCGAGGACGGCGGGGACGTCGTCGTAGAAGATGTCCAGCTTCGCCTCGTCGAGGCCGGTGCGGGCGTACCCGGCGGCGTCCGCGAGGCGGCCCCAGTTCGGGTCTTCGCCGAACCAGGAGGACTTCACGAGGAGGGAATTGCCGATCGCGCGGGCGATCTTCTCGGCGTCGGCGCGGGTGCGCGCGCCCGCGATCTCGACGGCCACCACCTTGGTGATCTTCTCGCCGTCGCCCACGATCTTCTCGGCGAGCGCGAAGCAGACCTTGTCGAGGGCCTCCTGGAAGAGCGCGCGCAGGGCGGCGGGGGCCGACGCCCCGACGGACACGCCGGACGCGCCGGAGGCGAGGAGCAGGACGGTGTCGTTGGTGGACATGTCGCCGTCGACGCTGACGCAGTTGAACGATTGGTCGGCGGCGGCCTTCAGCGCGGCCTTGAGCTCGGCGGGCGCGGCGGCGGCGTCGGTGCAGACGAAGGCGAGCATCGTGGCCATGTTGGGCTCGATCATGCCGGCGCCCTTGGCGATGCCGGCGACGGTGACGACCTTCCCTTCCCAGGAGAACCGCGCGGTGCAGCTCTTCGGGCGGGTGTCGGAGGTCAGGATGGCGTTGGCCGAGCGCACGCCTTCGGCGGCGTCGCGCGACAAGCGGGCGGCCGACTCCGTGATGCCGGCGGCGACCTTGGCCATCGGCAGGAGCTCGCCGATGCGGCCGGTGGAGCAGACGAGGAAGGCGTCTTCCGGCGCGCCCACGGCGGCGGCGGAGAGCTTCGCCATCGCGGCGGCGTCGGCGTCGCCCTGGGCGGCCGTGCAGGCGTTGGCGTTGCCGCTGTTGCCGACGATGCCGCGGACCCGGTCCGCGGAGACGGCGAGGACTTGCTGGCAGAAGCGGACCGGGGCGGCCTTCACGTCGTTGGTCGTGAAGACGCCGGCGGCCGCGCACGGGCGGTCGGCGACGACGAGCGTGAGGTCGAGCCGGTCGGTCGCCTTGTTGCGGATGTCGCAGCCGGCGGCGCCGACGCGGAAGCCGGGGACGTCGGTGAGCCCGGGGGAATCGTTGGTGAACTCGAGGGACATGGGGAAGTTCTCAGCGCAGGCCTTCGGCCTCGGGCCAGCCCATCATCAGGTTCAGGCACTGGACGGCCTGGCCGCCGGCGCCCTTGAGGAGGTTGTCGATGACGGACGTGATGATGAGGTTGCCGGTGCGGGCGTCGGCGACGACGGAGCAGGCGACGCGGTTGGTGCCGGCCACGTGGGCGGTGTCGGGGAAGTCGCCCGACTTGAGCAGCGTCACGAAGGGTCGGCCGGCGTAGGCGGCCTGCCAGGCGGCCTCGACCTGCGCGGCGGCGACGCCGGGCGCGGGGACGACGATGGTGGTGGCGATGCCGCGGTGCATCGGGGCGAGGTGCGGGTTGAACTGCACCACGACCGGCTGGCCGGCGGCCGCGCCGAACTGCTCCTCGATCTCGGCGATATGCCGGTGGCCGGGGAGGCCGTAGGCCTTGATCGAGCCATCGCGCTCGGAGAAGAGGAAGGCGACGTCGGCCTTCTTGCCGGCGCCGGAGACGCCGCTGTAGGAGTTGATGACGACCTGACCCGGCGCGGGCTTGAGCAGGCCGGCGCGCAGGAGCGGGATGAGCGGCACCTGGATGCTGGTCGGGTAGCAGCCCGGGCAGGCGATCAGGCGGGCGGCCTTCCAGGCCTCGTCCGTCTGCAGCTCGGGGATGACGTAGCGGGCCTGCGCGGCGAGCGCCGGCGCGGGGTGGTCATGGCCGTAATACTTCTTGTACAGGGCGAGGTCGCGGAGGCGGAAGTCGGCGGAGAGGTCGAGCACGCGCTTGCCGGCGGCGACGAGCGGCGCGGCGTATTCGGCGGCGACGCCGTGCGGCAGCGCGAGGAACCAGACCTCCACGTCGGACTTCGCGCACTCCTCGGGGGAGGAGGCGGCGAAGGCCAGGGCGGGGTCGACGATGCCGCGCAGGCGCGGGAGCTCGTCGGCGACGGCCTTGCCGGCCAAGGTGCGGGAGCAGACGGCGGCCAGGCGCACGCGCGGATGCCGGGCGAGCACGCGGACGAGCTCCTCCCCGGTGTAGCCGGAGGCGCCGACGATGCCGACTTTGGTCAAGGGGGAGGTCATGGCGGTAGGATGGCGGTGGGACGTGACGAATTGATGGGCGGAGGAGGGAAACTGGGCAACAAAAAGGCCCCGGGGTGCCGGGGCCTTCGTCGTTCCTGTCTCGGGGCGGTTTAGCGCTTCGAGAACTGGAAGCGCTTGCGGGCGCCGGGGCGGCCGGGCTTCTTACGCTCGCGCATGCGACCGTCGCGGGTCAGCAGGCCTTCCTTCTTCAGGGGGGCGCGCAGGGTGGCGTCCATCTTCTGGATGGCGCGGGCGAGACCATGGGAGATCGCCCCGGCCTGGCCGTTGGGGCCGCCGCCGATGACGTTCACGGTGACGTCGACCTGGCCTTCGAGACCCGCGGTGCGGATCGGGAGGGTGGCGGACTTCACGAGGGCCTCGGTGTAGAGGTACTCCTCGGCGGGCTTGCCATTGATGGAGATGGAGCCGGTGCCGCGGGAAAGGCGGACGCGGGCCGAGGCGGTCTTGCGACGGCCGACGGCGGTGATGGCGGGGGACTTGGCGCTCATTGACAGTAAGGTCGGGGATTAGCCCTTGAAAGGAACGGGGTTGGCGGCGGCGTGCTCATGCTGCTCGCCGGCGTAGACGCGGAGCTTGGTGAGCATGTCGTTGGCGAGGCGGTTCTTCGGGAGCATGCCCTTGACGGCGTGGGTCACGAGGAACTCGGGGCGCTTGGCGCGCATCGCGGCGGCCGTGCGGCGGTAGGCGGTGCCGACCCAGCCGGTGTAGAACATGTAGGTCTTGTCCTGCTCCTTGGCGCCGGTGAGGCGGACCTTGTCGGCGTTGATCACGATGACGTAGTCACCGGTGTCGACGTGGGGGGTGTAGGTGGGCTTGTGGCGACCGCGGAGGATGTTGGCGATCTTGACGGCGAGGCGGCCCAGGACCTGGTCCTTGGCGTCGACGACATACCAGGTCTTGTCCTTGAGCTGCACGTTCTTGGCTAGCGTGGTCTTCATAAAGAGGGAAAGCGGGAACATGGGAAAGCACCCCCCTCCGTCAACACCCGAATGCGCCCCGGGGCCGGGAAGCCGGAAAATACCCAAAAACAAGGGAGGCGCGGCCGAAACCGCGCCTCCCGGGAGTCGCCTAAGCCTTGGGGCTTAGAACTTGAAGTTGGCGAAGACCTTCAGGAAGGTCGCCGAGTTCTGGACGAGGGCCTGGCCGTCCGTATTGTAGGCGAAGTTCACGCCGGCGCCGACCACGGCACCCTGGCCGATGGCGCGGGTGACGTCGACGGAGGCGCCGAGGTAGGTGTAGGCGTTCTTGACGTTGGTGCCGTTGCCGTTGGCGTCATTGGCGTCGGAGAGGCCCAGGTTGGCCTTGATCACCACGTCGAAGCCCGGGAGGCCGAGGTCGGCGCCCTTCAGGGTCTTGGAGGCGGCGAGGTCGATGGTGAACTCCTCGAGGTCGGTGCTGTAGTAGACGGTCGCGACCGGGGCGAGGGGGAGGGACTTGAAGGACTGGCCGATGTAGATCTCGCGGTTGGAGTCAAGGAGGCTGTAGCCGCTGGCGGACAGGGTCGTGAGGGCCGAACGGACGCCGGCGGAGCGCTGGACGCCGACGTCGAGGCGACCGAGGGCGTCGTCGGTGCGGGCACCGAGGACGTAGACGCGCTCGAAGTTGTCGGCGTTGAAGAAGCTGAGGTAGGCGGAGACGCCGGAGAAGCCCGGGATGTTGTACTCGGCGGTGATGTCGGACTGGATCAGGCCGTCGTTGTTGGAGCGCTCCTTGCCGCGGAAGACGTTCTTGCCGGACCAGGAGAGGCCGCCGCGGACCGCGAGGTCGGAGGCGGTCGCCGCGACGGGAGCCGGGGCGGACTGGGCGAAGGCGCCGGCGGTGAGGCTGGCGAGGGCGAGGGCGGACAGGGTGTGCTTCATGGTGATTTGGGAAGGCGGTGATTTCTGCCCAAAAAAAGGCCGATGGCAAGTCCCAAGCGGACCCGCCATCGGCCGGAAAAACCCTGGGCCTAGGTTACATCGACGCGATGATCGCGTCGCCGAACTCGGAGCACTTGATCTCCGTCGCGCCCTGCATCTGGCGGGCGAAGTCATAGGTGACGCGGCCACCACCGATGGCGCCGTTCAGGCCCTTGAGCACGAGGTCGGCCGCTTCGGTCCAACCCATGTAGCGGAGCATCATCTCGCCGGAGAGGACGACGGAACCCGGGTTGACGACGTCCTTGTTGGCGTACTTCGGCGCGGTGCCGTGGGTGGCCTCGAAGATCGCGTGGCCGGTCAGGTAGTTGATGTTACCGCCCGGGGCGATGCCGATGCCGCCGACCTGTGCCGCGAGGGCGTCGGAGAGGTAGTCGCCGTTCAGGTTCAGCGTGGCGATGACGTCGAAGTCGGTCGGGCGGGTGAGCACCTGCTGGAGGGTGATGTCGGCGATGGCGTCCTTGATGACGAGGCCGGCGCCGTCCTTGCCTTCGGGGATCTTGCACCAGGGGCCGCCGTCGATCTCGACCGCGCCGAACTCGCTCTTGGCGAGGTCGTAACCCCACTTCATGAAGGCGCCCTCGGTGTACTTCATGATGTTGCCCTTGTGGACGAGGGTCACGGACTTGCGCTTGTTGTCGATGGCGTACTTGATGGCGGAGCGGATGAGGCGCTCGGAGCCGGGGCGGGAGACCGGCTTGATGCCGATGCCCACGGTGCCGGGCTGCTCGGCGCCGAAGCGGATCTTCTTAAACTCCTTCGGGAAGTTCGTCTGGATGAACTCCAGGGTCTTGCGGGCGATCTCCGAACCGGCCTCGAAGTCGATGCCGGCGTAGATGTCCTCGGTGTTCTCGCGGAAGATCACCATGTCGACCTTGCCCGGGTTCTTGACCGGGGAAGGCACGCCGGTGAACCACTGCACCGGGCGGAGGCAGACGTAGAGGTCGAGCTGCTGGCGCAGGGCGACGTTGAGGGAGCGGATGCCGCCGCCGGTCGGCGTGGTCAGCGGGCCCTTGATGCCGACGAGGTAGTCGCGGAAGGCGGTGAGGGTCTCCTCGGGGAGCCAGTTCTGCGTCCGGTTGAAGGCCTTCTCGCCGGCCAGGACCTCGAGCCACTGGATCTGGCGCTTGCCGGCATAGGCCTTGGCCACGGCGGCGTCCAGGACGCGCACCGAGGCGCGCCAGATGTCCGGACCGGTCCCGTCACCCTCGATGAAGGGGATGATGGGGCGGTCGGGGACGGTCAGCTTGCCGTTGGAAATGGTGATTTTGCCGGCGCCGGCGGGGATGGGGGTGCTCATGGTCGAGGTCCATAAGAAACCCCGCCCCGCCCCGCCCTTTCAAGCCTATATCGGACGGGCCGCCCGGAAAAAGAAAAGGACCCCCTTGCGAGGGTCCTTGTGTAAACCGGGGGTGCCGGCGCCATCCATCCCGAAGGACGGAACAGTCTCAGAAGAATTACTTCTTCTTGGACTTGGTGGCCTTCTTGGTCGCCTTCTTAGCGGCGGCCTTCTTTTTAGCCATAGTTTTTTCCTTTTTTTGGATCGTTGTTGGGTTAGAGGGCAGCGCCTGAAGCGCCACCCTGACGATGCGCCCCACGCTCACCTGCGCCTGACGCGCCTGACGGGTGATTCGAGTGCGGAGCTCCGACGGTACGCGGAAAGAAACTTGGCGGGATCGAGAAGGCTCGAGCGCCGGGCGGGAGTCGGCGAAGCGGTCCAGCGCGTGCCGGATGACTTCGCTCAGCGTGGAGAAACCGGCCCGATGCTGGAAGGCGACCGCCTCGGCGTGAAGCTTCGGGGGAAGCGACACGGTGATGAGACTTTCGCTCGGGGTTTCGGTTCGGTTCGTCACGTTGCGGTTAACTCTTGGTGTGAGTGATAAGCATAACTCTCGCTTGCGCAAGAGGAATTTTCAGGTAACGCGCGAAAGTTTTTTCGGCGTCGCGCGACGCGTTTCGTAAACACGAATTCGATACGCGTCGTCGACGCGTCGACGACCGCGAGGTTGACCGTCGCGCGGCGCGGCGGCATCCTGCGGCGCATGAGCGGACATCACCACCACGGCCACGACCAGGCGGGCGCATGGCGGACGCTCGCCGCGCTGGCCCTCGCCTGCGGCCTGCTCGGACTCGGCGCGCTCGCCACCGAGCTCGCGGCGGGGCCCGCCTGGCTGCGCGGGGCGCTGGCCGCCGCGGCCTGCGTCGCCGGCGCGTGGGAAGCCGCCGAGGAAGGCTGGCATGCCCTGCGCTGGCATCGGCGGATCGACGTCCACCTGCTCATGCTGCTCGCCGCCGCCGGCGCCTGGATCGTCGGCCAACCGCTCGAGGGCGTCCTCCTGCTCTTCCTGTTCGCCACCGCCGGCGCCATCGAGCACTTCGCCATGGACCGGACCCGCGGAGCGATCGACGCGCTGCTCGACCGCTCCCCGAAGCGCGCCCGCCGGCTCGGTCCCGACGGCGCGGAGGCCGAGGTCGCGGTCGCGACGCTCGTGCCCGGGGATCGGGTCGTCATCCTGCCCGGGGAGCTGATCCCGGCCGACGGCGAGGTGCTGGAGGGCGAGAGCGCGGTCGATGAATCCACCCTCACGGGCGAGGCCAAGCCGGCCGCGAAGCGCCGCGCGGACCCGGTGGCGGGCGGCACCCTCAACGACTGGGGCCGTCTGGTCGTCCGCGTGACCCGGGCCGAACAGGACAGCGCCCTCCACCGCATCGTGAAGCTCATCCGCGAAGCCCAGGAGAGCAAGGCTCCCGCCCAGCGGGCGATCGACCGCTGGGGCGACGCCTACGCGATCTTCACCCTCTCCGCCTCGGCCCTGTTCCTGGTCGCCCTGCTGCTCACCGGCCACCCCTTCCGGGACGCGGGCGACCCCGCCAACTCGTCGCTCTACCGCGCGATGACGCTGCTCGTCGTCCTCAGCCCCTGCGCCCTCGTGCTGTCGGTGCCCTCGGCGGTGCTGGCGGCCATCGCCGCCGGCGCCCGCCAAGGCATCCTCTTCCGGGGCGGCGCCGCCGTGGAACGCCTGGCGGACGTCGACTGCGTGTGCTTCGACAAGACCGGCACCTTGACCGCCGGAACGCCCGCGGTCGCCGCCTTGGAGGTCCTGCCGGCCTCGGCCGACCGCCGGCGGGCCCTCTCCGCCCTGCTCTCCCTGGAAGCCGGCACCACGCACCCGTTCGCCGCCGGCGTCGTCGCGGCTTGCCGGGCGGAGGGCGCCGTCCAGCAGGAGGTCCAGGGCTTGTCGAATTCCCCGGGCCAAGGGGTGGCCGGCACCATCGCCGGGGCGCGCTGGAGCGTCGGTACCCGCGAATTCACCGGCGCGCCCGAGATTCCCGGGGCCCCGGTCGCGGCCGGCGCCATCGTCAGCGAAGTCTGGGCCTCAGACGGGGCCGTCACCGTGCGCGCGACCTTGGTGGACGAGATCCGCCCGGGGAGCGGCCCCACCCTCGCAGCGCTGCACGCGCGCGAAATCCGCACGGTGATGCTGACGGGAGACCGCGAGGAGGCCGCCGCCGTGGCCGCCCGGCAGGTCGGCATCCAATCCTACGGCGCCGCGCTCACGCCCGACGCCAAGATGGCCGCGATCCGCCGCCTCTCCGCCGAGGGCCGCGTCGTGGCGATGGTCGGCGACGGCGTCAACGACGCGCCCGGCCTGGCCGCGGCCGACGTCGCCATCGGCATGGGCGGCCGCGGCAGCGACGCCGCGCTCGAATCCAGCGACGTGGTGCTGGCCGACGACCGCATCGAACGGTTGGTCGACGCGATCGAACTGAGCCGGGCCGCCCGCCGGGCGATCCGCGTCAACATCCTGATCTCGATCGGCGCCGCGCTCGGGATGGCCGCGTACGTGGTCTTCCGGCCCGGCGTGCCGCTTTCGCTGGGCGTCGGCGTCCACGAGGGCAGCACGGTCCTCGTCTGCCTCAACGGCCTCCGCCTGCTGGCCCACCGCCCGCGCCGCGCGGGCTGAGGCAAGCAAAAGGCCTCCCGCCGTCGCCGGCGGCAGGCCCGTCGTCCGGCGGAACCGGCGTTCAGCGCAGCTCGCGACCGGCGCCGTCGAAGAGCTTGAACGCCTCGATGCTGTAGGTCGGGTCGGGCTTGGTGCCGATGCGGACCTTGCACGACTTCATGAGGTCGCGGAAGTACTCGCGGTCCTCGGTGACGATGCGCTCGAGGTTGATCGGGTGCAGGAGGATGTTGATCTCCAGCTCCTTGTCGGGGCCATGCTGCTCGCGGAGGCGGCGGATGACGCTGAGGAGCTTGCGCTGGATCTCGACCGAGACGGTCCGGGGGTTCTTGACGATGCCGCGGCCCTGGCAATGCGGGCAGGCGGTGTACATCGAGGTCGTGTTGGACTCGGTGTGGCGCTGGCGCGTCATCTGGAGCACGCCGAGCTGGGAGATGGGCAGGATCTGGTGCTTGGCCCGGTCGCCTTCCATCGCCTCGCGGAGGGCGTCGTAGACCTTCTTGCGGTCCTTCGGGTTCTTCATGTCGATCGTGTCGATCATGATGAGGCCGCCGAGGTTGCGGAGCTGGATCTGGCGGGCCGCCTCGACCACGGCCTCGAGGTTGGCCTGGGTGATGAAGCTGCCGTCCTTGCCCTCCTTGCCGCGGTGGGAGCCGGTGTTGACGTCGATGGCCGTGAGGGCCTCGGTCTCGTCGATGACGATTTCGCCGCCGCTCGGGAGCGGGACGCGGCGCTGGAAGAGCTGCTCGATCTGGCGCTCGATGTTGTAGCGCTCGAAGACGGGGATCGGGTCCTGGTAGAGTTCGACGCGGGAACGGGAGCGCGGCGAGACCTCGCCGACGAGGTCCTGCACCAGCTTGAAGTCCTCGGGGTTGTCGACGAGGATGCGGTCGACCTCCTCGGTGAGGAAGTCGCGCACGGTGCGCTCGATGAGGCCGGGCTCCTGGTAGAGGAGGACGGGCTTGCGGTCCGGGGCGTTGATCTTCTCGACGATGGCCTGCCAGCGCTTGAGCAGCATGTGCAGGTCGCGCACGAACCAGCGGGCCTGCTTGCCCTCGCCGGCGGTGCGGATGATGACGCCCATGCCCTCGGGGATGGTCAGCGAACGGAGGATGTCCTTGAGGCGGTCGCGCTCGGCGTCGGCCTCGATCTTGCGGGAGACGCCGCAGGCGCCGCTGAACGGCATCAGCACGAGGTAGCGTCCCGGCAACGCGATGTTGGTGGTGGAGCGGGGGCCCTTCGTGCCGATCTGGTCCTTGACGACCTGGATGACGATGTCGGAGCCGGCGGGGAAGAGCTGCGGGATGTCCTTGGCCTGGTAGCGGGCCTTGCGCTGCTTCTGCTCGGCGGATTCGTTGTCGCGGATGAACTCGACCTGCGAGTCGTTGGCCGCGGGCAGCATGTCCCAATAGTGGAGGAACGCGTTCTTCGGCTGGCCGATGTCGACGAACGCGGCCTTGAGGCCGGACTCGAGGTTCTGGACGCGGCCCTTGAAGATCGCGCCGACCATGCGGTTCTCGCCGCGGTGCTCGATCTCGAACTTGTCGAGGACGCCGTTGGTCAGGAGCGCGACGCGCTTCTCGAGGGTCTCGGCGTTGATGACGAGCTCGCGGTAGACGGCGCGGTCCTTGGAGAAGTGCTTCACGATCCGCTGCAGCAGCGGGAGCTCCTTGCGCCGGCGGGCGGCCTCCTCCGCCAGCTTGCGCTGGTCGATGAGGGCGTTGGGGGCGTCGCCGCCCTCGGGGATTTCGTCGTGGATGTCTTCGGGTTCGGTGTGGTCGGGCATCGGGTCAGGCGGTTAAGCCGGTTGCCGGAGGACCTCCGCCTTCGCCGCCGCCGGCCGAATGCCGGTGGACGCTCTGGACTAATCCAAGGAGCAGGAAGCAGCTGAGCACGAAAGACCCTCCGTAGCTGAGGAAAGGAAGCGGGACCCCGGTGACGGGCATCAAGTCGATGTTCATCCCCACGTTGACCACGACGTGCGTGCCGAGGATGGCGGCGGCGCCGAGGGCGAGGAGGGAACCGAAACGATCGGCGGCGCGGGCCGCGGTGCGGACGACGCGCCAGAACAGAAGGGCGAAACCGACGATCACCGAGAGGGCGCCGGTGAAGCCGATCTCCTCGGCCATCCCGGAAAAGAGGAAGTCGTTATGGGCGGCGGCCTCGGGGAGGTAACCGAAGCGGGCTTGGGTGCCGTTGCCGACGCCTTGGCCGGTCAAACCGCCGCGGCCGACCGCGATGTTGGCCTGGCGGACGTTCCAGGTGACGCCGAGGCCCTTGGGGTCGATGACTTGAGGCGCGACGAAGGACATGATGCGCTCGCGCTGGTAGTCCTTGAGGAGGAAGAACCAAGCGGTGGCCTCATGCTTGCCGCGGATGGCCCGGGCCGGGTCCTTGTCCTCCTTGTGCTCCTGGGAATAGGCCACGACCTTCGAGGAATACTCCACGAGGTCGACCGCCACCAAAGCCCCCAAAAAGAGGGAAACCGCCCCCGCCACCAAGAAGAACCTGTAGGTCAGGCCGGCGACATAAAGGAGGAGAAATGACAGCGGCAGGTAGATGAGGGCTGACCCTAGGTCAGGCTGCACAAAAATCAAGACAAACGGCGCCGCGGCGGCCAACCCGACCTTGAGGACGGTGGGCCAGCTGGCCCGGAAGGGCCCGATGGGGGAACGGGCGAGGAGCGCGGCGATAAAAACCAGCGCGGAGACCTTCGCGAATTCGGACGGTTGAATCGAAAAGGGGCCGAAATCCATCCAGCGGCGGGCTCCGTTGATGCTGCGGATGAAGCCGCCCAGGTCGACCTTGAGGAAGGCGCACACCGAGACGGGCAGGAGCAGGAGCACGCCGGCCAGGTAGATGCGGCGGGCGTGGCGGAGGAACTCGCGGTAATCGATGGAGGCGACGACCCAGTAGGCGACCCAGCCGATGGCGATGAAGACGATCTGGGAGCGCCAGAAACCGCTCTGCCGGAACTCGCCGGCCGACCAGATCGCGACGACCCCCAGGGCGCTGAGGCCCAGGATCAGCACGACCTGGGTCCAGTCCGTCCGCCAGGCGAAGTTGACGAACTTATCCCACCAGATCGCCGCCGTCGGCGGCTCATCGTCGTAGCGGGTGGACATGGCTCCAGACAACCATGGAAAAGGCCGCTGAAGCAAGGCGAACCTCCCGAAAGGGCTTGCGACCCCGGGCCATCGGACAGAGCGTGCCCCCGGGCCTTCGGGCCCGCTCGCACCATGCCGGCCGCCGCCGACCAAAGCTTCATCGCCGCCGTGACCTTCTCCTGCGGGGCGATCGCGGCCTACGCCATCGCCAAATGGCATGAAAACAGCCGCGGCGCCCTGCGCGAGGCCAAGCTCCGGGCCGAGGTCGAACTGGCCCGCCGCGAGGCCACCCTGGAGGCCGCGGAGCTCCGGGCCGAGGCCGAGGACGAGAAGCGCCTGGCCGACCGCCTGACGAGCGAAGCCGCCGCCCAAGCGAAGGCGGCCGAGGCCCTGCACGCGGAATCCGCCCGCGAACGCGAGCGGCTGGGCGCGGAACTCCAGCGCCTGGCCGGCCTGACGGCCGAGCAGGCGCGCGCATTGACGATCGAAACCCTCCGGCGGGAACTGGGCGAGGAGGTCCGCCGGCTGCGCCACGAGCTGCTGGACCAGGCCGAGCAGGAAGTCGCCGACGAGGCGCGGCGCAAATTGCTCTCCGCGATGCAGCGGCTGACCACGCAGACCACGCAGGACGCCACCTCCGTGCTGGTGTTCATCCCGAACGAGGAGATGAAGGGACGCATCGTGGGCCGCGAGGGCCGCAACATCCGCACCTTCGAGCAGACGACCGGCGCCACCCTCCTCATCGACGACACGCCCGGACAGGTGCTGGTCTCGTGCTTCGACCCGGTGCGCCGCGAGGTCGCGCGCATCGCCTTGGAGCGCATCGTCAAGGATGGCCGGATCACCCCGGCGCTCATCGAGGACAACGTGCGCACCGCCGCCGACGAAGTGGTGAAGCAGGCCCGCCGGCTGGGCCGCGACGCGGTGCGCGGGCTCGGCTTGCCGCCGATGGACGAGGCCGTCGAGGAATTGCTCGGGCGCCTGCACTTCCGCCTTTCCGCCAACCAGAACACCCTCGCCCACTCCATCGAGGTCGCGCAGCTGTGCGCGATGCTCGCCGCGGAGATCGGCATCGACCCGATCCCGGCGAAACGGGCCGGTTTGCTCCACGACCTCGGCAAGGCCATCGAAGCCGAGGCGGGCGGAAGCCACGCGCTGGCCGGGGCCGCGCTGCTCCGGCGATTGGGGGAGGATCCCCGCGTCGTGAACGCCGTCGCCGCCCACCACCGCGAGGTGGATGCCGAGAGCCTCTATGCGCCGCTGGTGATCATCGCGGACGGCGCCTCCGGTTCCCGGCCCGGCGCCCGCGCCTCGACCCTCGAAGGCTTCGTGCAGCGGGCCCGCGGGCTGGAGGAGATCGCCCGGTCCTTCGACGGCGTCCAGGAGGCGTTCGCCTTCCAGTCCGGCCGCGAACTCCGCGTCATCGTCGACCCCGGCAAGGTGGACGAGACCGCCGCCGCCGAACTGACCCGCCGGATCCGCCTGAGCGTCGAAGAGAAGCTTTCCTACCCCGGAACGGTGAAAATCATGCTGATTCGTGAACAAAGATTCACCGAAGAGGCCCGGTGAGGCGGTTTCTTGTTGTGAAGGGGGGCGTATCGACTTATTCACAACCTTCCCCGGGTCCTCGACCCAGGGTCCCTCGGTGCCCTTGGAGGATCGTCCTCCATTCCTAAAGGGCCCGAACCATCGCGGCATGCCCCCACTCCGGAGGCGCCGCATCCACCGGTCGGCCCAAACGAAGGCCGCCCCAACCCAAGAAACATGAGCCAAGAAGAAAACCCGGGCCAGGAGCTAGCCTCCTCCCACCAGACCGCCGCGGACGCTGTCACCAACGAAGTCCGCACCCCCACCCCGAGCATCCGTGAAGCCAAGCTGGAGTCCGCCCACGCGGAACTTCCTCCCCTGTCCGTCATCGGTGCCACCAACGAACCCGCCGCCGCCCCCGGCACGATCCTGCCCCCGAAGCAGTTCGGTCGCCGCGGGGAGTGCCGCGACGACCGAACTGCTTCGGGGGCAGGATCGTGCCGGGGGCGGCGGCGGGTTCGTTGG
>Ga0255078_1000290_pt1 | contig 14341 bp, 14 predicted proteins | sample Colum_Atlam_RepA_FD_188462 | JGI IMG/M metagenome (GOLD analysis project Ga0255078, IMG submission 188462) | Freshwater microbial communities from Columbia River, Oregon, United States - Colum_Atlam_RepA_8h | ecosystem: Environmental > Aquatic > Freshwater > River | place: USA: Oregon... | reverse complement strand
TCCGAGCACGGCCACAAGCTCCGTGAGGACGGCGTGGTGATCATGAAGGTCCGGGTCAACAAGAACGACGATCGCACGACCGTCTCGGCCCTCGAGATCGAACCCATTCGTCTCACCAACTCGGTGTCGGAACTGCGACTCAATCTTCCGACTGGGATGATCGGAAGGACGGGAATCGACGAGCTACGCGAGATCCTCCGCCGTCACCCGGGCGACTCTCGGGTGTATCTCCACCTCGCGGACGACAAGGTTCTGCAACTCGGTTCGGAATTCTCGGTGCAGATCGATCGCGTGGTTCCCGAGTTGCGGGTCGCTTTCGGTATCGATGTGGTCCGTCCGTCGGCCTGATTGCCCCCGAAACTCGCTCGGTTTTCCACAGGACCACGTTCGGGTGGCAGAATGAGGGGGTTCGAACGAGGGGGAGACGGTTCTTCGATGGCAGTCGATGTGGAGACTCGAGATTGCTCGGCCCTGGCCGACTCCGATCTCGACGAACTGGCATCAATGGGCGGGGCCTTCGACATCGGACTCCTCTCGAAAGCCAAGGAAGACTGGGTCCTGTGCACCATCGCTCGTGAGAGCGGGAAGCTTCACGGGTTCATGTTCTCGACCCTCGAGCGCATCGGGGGCACTCCGTGCGTTCTTCTCGGCCTCGTGAGCGTGAAGCGATCGGGCAAACGCGATCAGGTGCTGAAGGGCTTGATGGGCGAGGCTTTTCACCGGGCGCTGATGGCCTTTCCGGACGAAGACGTGGTGGTGGGCTCACGTTTCGTCGCCGCCGATGGTCTCGAAGCTTTCAAGCAGCTGACCGAACTGATCCCCCGTCCCGGTCACCGAGCTGTCGGTGAAGAACGGGCATGGGGCAAGCGGCTCGCTCGTCGTTTCGGAGTCGATGCGCATTACGACGAGAAGACCTTCGTGGTGGGCAAGAAAGGTCGCAGTGGCTTTATCGATCACGAGTCGACTAAACCCGAGAAGATCAAGCCCGAGGTTCGCGAGCAGTTCTCCGGAGTGTCGGAGGCCGCTGGGGGAGTCCTCATCGTCCATGGTTGGACGATGACCGAGGACCTGCTGAAGCTCGGTCGTCGCTGACGGTTCCTTGAACCTCGAATCCGGCTCCGTTCTTCGAGACGTCATCCGACGAAGGCGGATGACCCGTCGTTTCTCGGGTGCGATACCCGTCGATGACCTTCTTTCCCTCTGCGATACCGCCCGCTTCGCTCCTTCGGCGGGGTTCGCCCAGGGGACCCATTTCCTGGTCCTCGAAGGTGCGGATCTGGGGCACTTCTGGCGCGAGAGTGGATCAGGCGAGTGGTTCGCCAAGGTCAACCCCGGTGTCCTCGACGCCTCGGCCTTGGTTCTGGTGTGTGGTGACCGGTCGAGCTACCTGTCCCGGTATTCCGAGCCCGACAAATCGGGCCACGGACTCGAGTCAGCCGAGGGCTGGCCGACTCCCTTCTGGCTCACGGATGCGGCCATGGCCGCCCAGAACCTGTTGCTTCTCATCGAGGAGAAGCGCTGGGGCGCCCTGTTCTTCGGGCTCTTCGGACCAGCGCACCGGTGCCTCGCCGAATTCGGCGTACCGAACGGAGTCGAGTGCGTCGGCGCCATCGCGGTCGGCCAGCGAAGCGTGGAAGATCGCCCCTCGGGCTCGGCCACCAGCCGTCGTCGGCGGGAAAGTACCGAACAGGTGCACCTCGGTCGATGGTGATCCGGTTTCCCGAGGTGGGGTCGTGAACCGTAGGGTTCGGTCGTCCCCCGAGAGGAGCCACCGTGTCCACCGCCCAGCAGATCCCCTTGGTGTCGTATCTCCATCTGACACCTTCCCCTCGTTTGGTCGCCAATGAGTGCACGTCGTGCGGTGCCCGATTCTTCGATCGCCGCAATGCCTGCGCTGGGTGCTTCCAGACCGAATTTCGTCCGGTCGACATCCCGACGACCGGCGTCCTGAAGGCCTTCACGATCGTCGCCTTCGCGGCCCCCGGTGTCCCGGTTCCCTTCGTGGCCGGAATCGTCGACTGCGGTGGAACGAGCGTCCGTGGCAACGTGATCAACACCGATCCGACTCCGGAGAAGGTGAGCCTCGGTATGAAGCTTCGCCTGGCGACCTACAGCCTCGGTACCGACGACGAAGGTGTCGAAGCCATCGGCTTCGGTTTCGAGCCGGCCTGATCTCCGACCCTCCTGAACCATCTCAGTATTCTTCCCACAGTTCTCCGACCAGAAAGAGCAACCGCCATGGCAACTGACGACATCTACATCCTCGGAATCTCGATGACGAAGTTCGGCAAGCACGCCGACAAGGACATCGTCGACCTCGGTGCCGAAGCCGCCATGGCGGCTCTCCGAGATGGCGGAGTCTCCATGCGCGACATGGGCATCCTCGCCGCCGGCAATCTCATGGGGGCCGGTGGTTACGGTCAGCAACTTCAGAAGCAGATCGGTCAGACCGGCATCCCCGTGTACAACGTGTCGAACGCCTGTGCCACCGGAGCCACCGCGCTTCGCACGGCGATCATGGCCGTGAAGTCCGGAGAGGTGCGTATGGGTCTGGCGGTCGGCGCCGAGAAGTTGGCCGGAGCCGGCCTTCTCGGTGGTGGCGGTCAGGGCAAGAAGGACTCGAACAAGTGGGAGCCCAAGGGTCGCTACGGCGCCGTTGCGCCCACCGATGGTCGTATCGGAACCGACACCATGCCCGGAACGTTCGCGCAGGTCGGCATGGAGTACGGACACAAGTACGGCGGCGTGTCGTTCGAACTGTTCGCGCGTATCTCGGAGAAGAACCACGCCCACTCCACGCTCAACCCAATGGCGGCCTACCAGAAGCGCTTCACCCTCGAAGAGATCATGGGCGACATGATGATCGCCTACCCGAACACCCGCCCCATGTGCTCGGCCAACTGCGATGGTGCGGCTGCGGCTGTGGTCACGAGTGGTGAAGTGCTGAAGACTTTGTCGGCCGAACAGCGTCGTCGGGCGATCAAGGTGTCGGCTTCGGTGCTGACGACCGATCCCTACCAGGAGGCGTGCCAGATCCTTCCGGACGTGAACACCTTGACGCGCAACGCGGCCACCATCGCTTACGAACAAGCGGGCGTGTCACCGTCCGATCTCGACCTCGTCGAACTCCACGACTGTTTCGCGACGGCCGAACTCGTGCACTACGACAATCTCATGTTGTGCCCAGAAGGTGGAGCAGTCGACTTCTTCATGTCGGGAGCTCCGTGGCGTGACGGCAAGACGCCGGTGAACGTCTCGGGAGGACTCCAGTCGAAGGGTCATCCGATCTCGGCCACGGGCATCGCCAACATCTGGGAGATCTGCCATCATCTCCGCGGTGAAGCCGGCGATCGTCAGATCAAAGACGCCAAGGTCGGCCTGGCCCATGTGATCGGGCTCGGCTCGGCGTGCGGAGTCCACATCCTCGAGCGTTCCGCGGCCTGATCAGCCCAATAGTTCGCGGAAGCGGGCCACATCGGCGGTCGGTTCGGAACACGTGTGATTCCGACAGACGTAGGCCAAGCCGTCGCGTCGCGCCTCCCACAGTGGCCCGCCGTAAGGCTCGCCCCAGGCAAGAACCGCAGTGGGTCGCCACTTGCTCCACACGCTCTCGACGAGGTCGGGTCGGTTGCCCACGATCGCGACCTCGGTCGTGCCGCTCTGAGCGAGGTCGAGTGCGAGAAGCGTGAGGCCGGCCGCCGACGGCGCTTGAGCCGCGATACGGGCGAGAAGTCGAAGAGTTCCCAGCGCCGTCTCGTGGAGGTCGTCGCGCCCCGTGAGCGCGGCCAGTCTCAGTAGTCCCATCGCGGCCAAGGAGTTCGCCCCCGGTGTCGCGTTGTCGAGCAGATCCTTCTGACGCACCACCAACTGTTCGCCGTCGTTGGCCACCGTGAAGAATCCGCCGTTCACCGGATCATGGAACGAGCTCACGAGAATCTCGGCGATCTCGACGGCTCGATCTATCCAGACCCGACGTCCGGTCGCCTCGGCGAGTCGTACGAAAGCTTCGACGAGGGCCGCGTGATCGACGGCCAGCGCATCGTGACGGGCGGGTGGCTCGGCGTCGGCCTGCCAGACTCGACTCCACGTTCCGTCCGAGCGACGGAGATTGCCGACGAGGAACTCACCGCAACGTTCAGCGACCTCGATCCAGTCGGGCCGACCGAGCGCCGTCCCACACTCGGCGAGTGACGAAATGAGGAGCGCGTTCCATTCGAGGAGGATCTTGCTGTCGAGGCCGGGACGAAGACGACGGCTCCGATGTTCGAGAAGGATCCGACAGGCGTCTTCGACTTCGCTTGTCCGGTCGAACATGTCGGGAGTGATCGGACGAAACAGGTTGTTGCGCCCCTCGAAATTGCCGGCTTCGGTGACACCGAACCAGGTGGCGAAGGCGGCCGCTCGGTCCCCGAGAACGGAGCGGATCTCATCGAGGGTCCAGGTGTAGAACCAGCCTTCGTGATGGTGGCCGGTTCCGTCATCGGAGTCGGCGTCCTCGGCGCTGTAGAAGGAGCCCCCTTCATGTCGCATGTCGCGAAGGAGAAACTCGATCGTCGTTTCGATGACCCGTTGCCAGCGTCTATGACCGAGAACCAAGTAGCCGTGGCAGTACGCGCGCAACAAGAGAGCTTGGTCGTAGAGCATCTTCTCGAAATGAGGAATCGACCACTGTCGATCCACCGAGTACCGGGCGAAGCCTCCGCCGATGTGGTCGTGAATTCCGCCGGCGGCCATGGCGTCGAGTGAACGCTCGACGACCGCCGCCCATCCGGATTCAGGTCTGACCATGTGTCGGCGTAGGAGGAAGTCGAGGTTCATGGTGGAGGGGAACTTCGGTGCTTCACCGAATCCGCCCCATTCCCGATCGTGTCGCTCGGCGAGCACTTCGGCACAACGATCGAGGAACTCCTCGTTCGGCAGCCCGGGAGCTGGTTCGACGCGCGACGTACGTCCGATGGCTTCGACGATCGACTGCACGTTGCTGGTCACGTCGTCGCGTCGGTTCGTCCACACGTCACTGATGGCGGCCATCAGTCGAAGGAAGCCCTCGCGTGGGTAATAGGTGCCGCCGAAGAAGGGTTCGCGATCAGGGGTCAAAAAGACCGTCATCGGCCAGCCCCCGTGACCCGTCAGGGCCTGCACCGCATCCATGTAGACGGCGTCGACATCGGGGCGCTCTTCGCGATCGACCTTCACGCAGACGAAACGTGTGTTCATCTCCGCCGCTACCACCGGGTCCTCGAAGGATTCGTGAGCCATCACATGACACCAATGGCACGCGGAGTAACCCACCGACAAGAGGATGGGGAGGTTCCGCTCCTGAGCCGCGGCGAAGGCCTCGGGCCCCCATGGATACCAATCGACCGGATTGTCGCGATGCTGGCGCAGGTAAGGCGATGCCTCGCCAGCCAAGCGGTTCACGTCAGGCACCAGTCGCGTGATATCCGCCGTCCACGTGGATCATCGATCCGGTGGTCGCCGGGAAGAGATCCGAAAGTAGCGCGACACAAGCCCGTGCGACCGGAGTCGGATCCTCGACGTTCCACCCGAGGGGAGCGCGCTCGTCCCAGACGTCTTCGAACTTCTTGAAACCCGGGATCGACTTGGCCGCCATCGTCTTGATGGGTCCGGCGGCGACGAGATTGCAGCGGATGCCCCGTCGACCGAGGTCGCGAGCCAGGTAGCGATTGATGCTCTCGAGGGATGACTTGGCCACGCCCATCCAGTTGTAGGCCGGCCAGGCAACCGTGTTGTCGAAGTCGAGACCGACGATGGAGGAGCCCGATCCGAGAAGCGGCAACAAGGCCTCGGCCAGGAACTTGTAGGAGTAGGCACTGATCTGGATGGCCGTCGCGACATCGCTCCATTGGGCCGCCATGAAGTCCTCGCCCAGACACACCTCGGGGGCGAATCCGATGCTGTGCAGAACTCCGTCGACCCGTCCCCACTTGGCGCCCAAGTGATCTCGAAGCGCTTCCCCATGCTCGGGCAAGGTGACGTCGAGTTCGAGTACTTCGACCTCGCGAGGGAGTTTGCGGGCCGTCCGCTGGGTGAGGGACAACGCCCGTCCGGCACCGGTCAGAACGATGTCGGCCCCCTCGTCCAGAGCGAGGCGAGCCACCGAGTAGGCGAGTGAAGCGTCGGTCAGCACCCCCGTGACGACGATCTTCTTGCCCTCCAGCAGACCCATGAAGCCAAACTAGTCGTCACCCGTTCGGGCCTGCGGACTCCGATCGGCGCTGGTCGGTGTGGGAAGGTGGAGCCATGCGTATCGGAATTCTTGGTGGAACCGGCCCGGCCGGCACCGCACTCGCCGCTCGTCTGGCCTCGATCGGTTACCCGGTGGTCATCGGATCGCGTTCGAAGTACAAGGCCATGGAGGCCCGTGACGAACAGATCTCCAAGTTCCCCGAACTTTCCGATCTGCTCTCCTACGGCGACAACTCCGAGGCGAGCGGTTGTGACCTGATCGTGATCGCAACTCCGTGGGACTCGGCGGCGACGACCGTACAAGAGAATGCGAAGGCATTGCGCGGCAAAGTGGTGATCAGCATGGCCAATGCACTGGTTCGGGTGGCCGGTGAGTTCCAGCCACTCCTTCCGCCGCGTGGAAGCGTGGCCGCCCATGTTCAGGCGGCTGTTCCCGAATGTCGCGTCGTGGCCGCATTCCACCACCTGCCGGCCAAAGAGTTGGGCCACTTGGGCGAACCCATCGACTCCGACGTTCTCATCTGCAGCGATGACGCCGAAGCCCTCGCCGTCGTGAGCGACATCGTCGCCAAGATCCCGGGCTGTCGTCCGCTCGACGCCGGCGAGTTGTCGAACGCCACCGCGATCGAGGCTTTCACGGCCGTCCTCTTGCAGCTGAACGTCCGCTACAAGACACGAGTGGCGCCCAAGTTGACCGGTATCCGCAACATCGCCGCCGGTGGATCGACTGGAAACTGATCGATGCCGATGAGGCTGTACGACACCGCACGACGCGCGGTCGTTCCCTTCGAACCGGGCCACCGGGTCCTGATGTACACCTGCGGCATCACGCCGTACGACGCGACCCACATCGGGCACGCCACCACCTTCATCTTCTACGACGTTCTGCAACGTCGCCTGATCGACCTCGGTCACGAAGTTCGCTGCGTCCGCAATGTCACCGACGTTGACGATCCTTTGTTCGCCAAGGCCCGCGAACTCGGCGTCCACTACCTCGACCTCGCGGCCGGAGAGGAAGCACGCTTCGAACGCGACCTGCAGGCGCTGAACGCTCTTCCCGTCTATTCCACGCCGCGGGCGTCCTCGGCGATTTCGGACATCCGCGGATTCATCGGCATGGTCCTCGATCGTGGATTCGCCTACGAAGCGGGGGGCTCGGTGTATTTCGACGTGAGTCGTTTCCCCGAGTTCGGTTCGGTCAGCCATTACAGCCGCGATCAGATGATCGCCTTCGCCCGCGAACGCGGCGGCGATGTCGACAACCCGAACAAGCGGGATCCGCTCGACTTCGTCCTGTGGCATCCGTCGGCGCCCGATGAACCATCGTGGGAGGCGGTGTGGGGGGCCGGTCGGCCCGGCTGGCACATCGAGTGCAGCGCGCTGGCCCTTCGTGAACTGGGGGAGACCATCGATCTCCACGGGGGCGGAAGCGACCTGATCTTCCCCCACCACGAGTGCGAGCGCGCTCAGAGCGAGGCGGCCACCGGTGCGCCTTTCGTCAAGCACTGGATGCACGTGGCCATGGTCTTCAAGGACGGCGCCAAGATGTCGAAGAGTCTCGGAAACCTCGCCTTCGTCGACGCTCTACGCGAGGTCTGGGATCCTCGGGCCATCCGATTGGCGCTGATCGGAAACCACTACCGACGGGAGTGGGAATGGGTCGACGATCTCATGCCCCGAGCCCAGAGTCGACTGACGACCTGGGCTTCGAGTGTCAACGGTCGTCACGACGACGGTCTGCTCGACGATGTGCGGCGAGCCCTCGACGACGACCTCGACACACCGGGGGCTTTAGTGCTGATTGACGCTGCGGTCTCACGAGGCTGTTCGGCCCGCGACTCGGCCGCGCTGCTCGGCATCGTCCTTTGACGAATTGTCAAACGACCCTCGATCGCATCGACACGAACGGACGAATTCGACTTCGTTAACAGTGAATGTCGCCTTGGTCACTCGTCGTATTCAAAGCCGACGACAGGGTTAGCCTGCGCCCACGAGGAGGGCGGTCATGGCGATCAAGGCGCAAGGAGCGGGGAAGGCGCAGGGTCGTTTGCGTCGTGTCGTCGCACCAGTCGCCCATCGTCTGTGGGACATCGAAGTCAACGGACTCGATCGTCTACCCGAATCTGGTCCGGCGATTCTCTGTCCGAATCACGTCAGCTTTCTCGACTCCGCGTTCTTGATGCTCGTCGCGCCGCGCAACATCTCGTTCGTCGGCAAGGCCGAATACATGGACTCGTGGAAGACGAAGTTTCTCTTTCCCTTTCTCGGCATGATCCCGATCGATCGCGCCGGCGGCGACAAGAGCCAGGCCGCTCTCGACACCGCCGAAGGTGTTCTGCGTCGCGGTGAACTCTTCGGCATCTTTCCGGAAGGCACCCGCAGTCGCGATGGATGTCTGTACAAGGGTCGCACCGGTGCCGCGAGGCTCGCGGCCAAACTCGACTGCCCGATTTATCCCGTGGGCATCGTAGGTACCGATCTCATCCAGCCACCCGATGCCAAGGCTCCCAAGTTGCGCATGGCCTGCTCCATCAACATCGGACGTCCGGTCTTGCCCGCTCGGCACCTCCAAGAAGGAGTTCCCGCCGAAGAGCAACACCGAGCATGGCGGGGAATGATCGACGAGGTCATGTTCGAGATTCGCGAGATGACCGGCCAGGTGTACAAGAACGTCTACGCCGGCAAATCGACCTCCGAATCTCCGGCGGAGTCGACCGTTGTCGGTCACGTCGCACACGTCGGGGAGCCGTCGGCGAGCCGGGACGACAATTCTCCGGTTTCAGCCAACGCCTGACCGTAAACTGCTCCGAATGTCGGAGATATCGGTCGTCCTACCCGACGGCGCCCATCGTTCGCTCGCCGCTGACTCGCGTGTGATCGACCTCGCGAGTTCGATCTCGCGCAATCTGGCCAAGTCGGCGGTCGCCGGACGAGTCAATGGTTCACTCGTCGACCTTTCGACGGCCCTGAGTGACGGCGATCAAGTCGCCATCGTCACCGCCGACTCCGACGAGGGCCGACATGTCCTGCGGCATTCGACGGCACACGTTCTCGCCCAGGCCGTCCTTCAGGTGTATCCCGGTGCCAAGTACACGATCGGGCCGGCCATCGAGAACGGCTTCTACTACGACTTCGACCTGGGTGGACGGTCGTTCACCGAGGACGATCTGTCGGTGGTCGAAGGTCGTATGCGCGAGATCATGAAGGCTGATCAGCCGTTCACCAGGTCGACGGTCAGCGCCGACGAGGCTCTGAGCATCTTCGGCGACCAGCCCTACAAGTGCGAGATCATCAATCGGGTGCGCGCCGGCGGTGCCGATGGTTCCGACGCCGGAGAGGTCGGGTCGGCCGATGCGGTTTCGGTGTACCGGAACTCCGAAGCGTTCGTCGATCTCTGCCTCGGACCCCACGTCCCGTCCACGGGAAAGCTCGGACACTTCCGATTGCAGAAGGTCTCGGCCGCGTATTGGCGCGGCAACGAGAAGGGTCCGACCCTCCAAAGGATCTACGGAACGGCGTGGGAGTCGAAGGCGGCCCTCGACGAGTACGTGCAGCGACTCGAGGAGGCCGAGCGCCGCGACCACCGGCGGCTCGCGGTCGAACTCGATCTCCTCTCGTTCCCGAGTGAACTCGGTGGCGGTCTCGCCGTCTGGCATCCCAAGGGCGCCATCGTCCGCAAGTTGATGGAGGACTACAGCCGTCTACGACATCAGACCGGTGGCTACCAGTTCGTGTTCACACCGCACCTCGCCAATGCGAACCTCTTCCAGACCTCCGGACACCTCGACTTCTACGCCGACGGCATGTACCCGCCCATGGAAATGGACAACGGCACGTACTACCCCAAGCCCATGAACTGTCCGATGCATTGCTTGATCTTCCGGAGCCGGGGACGCAGTTATCGCGAGTTGCCACTTCGACTCTTCGAACTCGGCACCGTGTACCGCTACGAGCGCGCCGGCACCCTGCACGGCCTCCTTCGTATCCGAGGCTTCACCCAGGACGACAGCCACATCTATTGCACCCGCGATCAGTTGCAGGACGAGATCATCTCGCTGCTCGACTTCGTCATGAGCGTCCTACGTGCCTTCGGGTTCGACGACTTCTCGTTCCATCTCTCCACCAAGGATCCGGCCAAGTACGTCGGTTCCGACGAAATCTGGGAAGAGGCGACCACGGCCCTGGCCCGGGCGCTCACGGTTCACGGAGTCGAGTATTCGGTCAAGGAGGGAGACGCCGCTTTCTACGGCCCCAAGATCGACATCCACGTGAAGGACGCCATCGGACGGACCTGGCAGTTGTCGACCATCCAGTGCGACTTCAACCTTCCCGAACGCTTCGCTCTCGAATACGTGGCATCGGACGGCACCCGTCAGCGCCCGATCATGTTGCACCGGGCACTGTTCGGGTCGGTCGAGCGCTTCTTCGGTGTGCTCGTCGAGCACTATGCCGGTGCATTCCCGACGTGGCTCGCGCCGGTTCAGGTACGTGTTCTTCCGGTGGCCGATTCGCACCAGGACTACGCCGATGCGGTCGCGGCTTCCTTGCGGTCAGCCGACGTACGTGTCGATGTCGTCGAAGCATCGGATCAACTCGGTAAGAGAATCCGCAACGCCAAGGTCGAGAAGATTCCGTACGTCCTCGTGGTGGGTGACGACGACGTCGCTTCGTCGACGGTTGGCGTGAACGCACGTGGGGCCGACGTCGAACGCGGAGTCGGACTGGCTGATTTCGTCGACCGAGTGGTGCGGGACATCGCCCAACACTCGGCGGTCTGACTTTGTCGGCCGAACGATCGATCCTGTGGGCCGGCTGGCGCCACCGCTACTTCGAATCGGGTCGGTCGAGGGGAGACCGGTCGGTCTTCAGCGAGATTCTGCAATCGGGTCGCCCCGACGATGACACCCTGATCGTGCGCCGAGGCACCGAATGCTTCGCCATCATGAATCTTCATCCCTATTCGGGAGGACACCTGATGGTCCTGCCGTATCGAGAAGTGGCCGAGCCCGCTCGACTCACACCCTCGGAATCGGCCGAGCTCTGGACGATGGTGACTCAGGCGATCGACGTACTCCGAACCTCGCTCGGAGCCGTCGGAGTCAACGTCGGAATGAATCTCGGTCCGACGGCCGGTGGGAGCGTGCCCGAACATCTTCACGTCCATGTGGTTCCCCGTTGGTCGGGTGACGTGAACTTTCTCGGCGCCACCGCCGACACCCGTGTCGTCCCCGAAGCGCTCGATGTCACGGCCGCGCGCATTCGTTCGGCATGGGTAGACCGGACGGCTTCGGCCTAACGTGTGCTCATGACCGAGGTCGAGAAGAACCGCGACGACCATACGGATGTTCTTCCCGAAGACCTGAACGCCGTCGACAATCGCCTTCCGTTCAAGTACCCCGACAACAGTCGGCGTCGAATCCCCGGGTCGATCTACGCGATCCTCGGCGTCGTCGTGACGGTGATCGGTCTCGTGCTTCGTGACGATGCCGTCTTGGTCAACGATGGTCTGGTGGCCGGGGGAGTCGTTCTCTTTCTCGTCGGCCTGTTCAGCGTGAGCTCGGGTTGGCGAATGACCGTCGACGAGCAAGAGGCGCTGGCTTTGGCTGGTCCGGCGGTGAATTTCACCATCGGTCATGCGTCGGCCCAGCAAGTGTGGCGCGGTCTTCGGAGTCGGCCGACATGGAGGGTTCTCTGCTACTCCGACGAAGAACCCCCACGTCAGCGGGGTCTCGTGCTCGTGGATGCCGTGGACGGTCGGGTCGTTCAATCACTCGTCGAGTCGAGCTCCGACGAGTGGTCGTCGCCCAACTGACCACGTCGCTCGCCCCGATTTCGTAGACTCACCTCATGTTCGACGGTCATTTGCGTGCTCCGGTCGAAAAGGCCGTCAAGCCCATCGGTGACCGCCTGCGACGGACCCGCCTCACTCCCGACCACTTGACCGTGGTCGGCCTCGTGGTGGCGGTGGCCGCCGCGGTCTCCATCGCGCTCGGTTGGCTGGCCCTCGGGTTACTCCTCGTGATCATGGCGGCCCTGCCCGATCTTCTCGACGGGGCCTTGGCCAAGGCCTCCAACACGTCGAGCCAGCGTGGCGCCTTCTTCGACTCCGTGGTCGATCGGGTCACCGATTCGCTCTTGTTCGGAGGAGTCGCCTGGTACTTCGCATCCAACGAGTCGGCGCACATGGCAATTCTTCCCTTGGCGGTCGCGGCCATGAGCAGTGTGATCTCCTACGAACGAGCCAAGGCCGAGTCGCTCGGTCTCCAGGCCAAGGGTGGACTCATGGAGAGGGCCGAGCGGATCATCCTCTTGTGCATCGGCCTGCTCTTCCCCGTGATCCTCGTGGCCGTCATGTGGATCATGCTCGTCCTGGTTTCGTTGACCGCCGTCCAGCGTTTCGTGAAGGTCTGGAAGCAAGCTGCGGTGGCTCCGGTGACTGCGGCCAAGATCGAGATGCGCAAGTCGCGGCGGCAGAGTCGGCGTTCGGCGCGTCAGTCGCGCCGACGTGATTTCATGTCGTCGCGCCGGCTCCGCTGAGCGTGGCCGATTCTCCTCGTCAGGATTTCGTCGACAATCTCGTCGTCGGTTCCTATCGCTTCGGATCGCTCGTCTCGAAGTTCGTTCCCGGTCGACTGTCCGGAGCGACGTCGTCACTGATCGGCCTTCCGGCGAGCCTCGCGCTCGGGGATCAGCGTCGAATGGTCGACCGGCACATGAGGCGGGTGGTCCCTCGTGCATCGGCCGCCGAACGTCGTCGGTTGGTTCAAGCGGTGTTCGACAACTACTCCCGGTACTACCTCGAGAGTTTTCGCCTCCCCATCGTCACCGTCGACGAGGTGCGGCGCGGCATGACCATCGAGGGATTCGACGAGCACCTGAAACCGGCGCTCGAGGCCGGGCGGGGAGCCATCGTCGCTCTGCCACACCTCGGAGGCTGGGAGTGGGCTGGCCGGTGGATGACCGATCAAGGCCAGGCGATGACGGTCGTGGTGGAACCCCTCCAGCCGATCGAACTGTTCGAATGGTTCGTGGACCTACGTCGCCGTTTCGGCATGACCGTCGTGCCCCTCGGCCCCGAGGCGGGTCCCGCGGTGCTGCGCGCCCTGAAAGCCAACGAGATCGTCTGCCTCCTGTCGGACCGGTTCATCGACGGGGCCTCCACCGAAGTCGAGTTCTTCGGCGAGAGCACGTTGCTTCCCGCGGGCCCGGCCACGCTCGGAATCCGCACCGGCGCGCCGATTCTTCCGACCGCCGTCTACTTCAGTGGTCGTGGGAACTCCCATCACGCGGTGATTCGCCCACCAATTCCCACACGTCGGCTGGGTCGGCTCCGTGAAGACGTTCAGAGGGTGACGCAATCGCTCGCCCATGAACTCGAGTTCCTGATTCGTCGAGCCCCCGAGCAGTGGCACCTGCTCCAACCGAATTGGCCCAGTGATCCGGGCTGGCGGCACGGCTCGCCCGATCAGGGCGACAGCGACTAGAAATAGTTCGTGCGCCGCTGGTCTTCGGTCTCCGCGGCAGTGGCCGTATTGCTCGGCTCGTCCGCGTGTGGTGGTTCCCAGCAGACCATGTCGTTGGTGCGGGACGTCGATGCGATCCAGGTCATGACTCCCGAAGAGGTCGTGGCCATGCGTTCCACCATTCCCCAGTACGACACGAACACATCGTCGATGCCGGTCGAGGAAGCGTCGGGGAGGGCCGATCCAGCCGCCGAGTCGCAAGACACGATCCCTCAGAATCAAGACAATCGTCCGGCCGAACTGAAACTTTTCGACGCGTATGGAAAGTTCAAGAGTTGCATCGAAGACGCCGGTGAGACGATTCGCGGCGATCTTCGCGACCGCAACAACCCGGCCTACAAGGACCCCAAGTACGCGGAACTGATCCAGACCTGCGCCGCCCGGAGCAAGATTCTCGAAGCTGTGCAAGAAACCCAGACGGCGCGCGCGGATCTGACTCCCGAAGAAGTCGAGACGAGGAACGAAGCCTTCAAATTGTTGTCGGAGTGCTTGAAGAAGAAGGGTTGGTCCATCGAGACCGCCGTCGACGAGAAGGGTCTGATCAACCCCACCACGTTCCAGAGCTCCGACGGCACCCTCGACGAGCGCGATCTGAACCAGTGTCTGAC
>Ga0255078_1000277_pt1 | contig 14601 bp, 10 predicted proteins | sample Colum_Atlam_RepA_FD_188462 | JGI IMG/M metagenome (GOLD analysis project Ga0255078, IMG submission 188462) | Freshwater microbial communities from Columbia River, Oregon, United States - Colum_Atlam_RepA_8h | ecosystem: Environmental > Aquatic > Freshwater > River | place: USA: Oregon... | reverse complement strand
AACTATAACTCCCCAGATATTTCCAATTCCGCCAAGAACTACGCAAGCAAGAATCAATACTGAAACGTTAAGGGTAAACATTTCAGGTGCAATAAATAGGTTTTTAGATGCATAAAGCACACCCGCTGCGCCACCAACAGCTGCGCCCAGAGTAAAGGACCAAATCTTATATTTAAGTGTTGGGATTCCCATTAACTCTGCTGCATCCTCATCCTGACGGATAGCCTCCCAAGCTCGTCCTGGCCTTCGAACGCTTAAGCGACGAATCATCCAGATAGTAAGTAAAATCATTGTCATAGTTACCCAGAAAAATACTTTTTGATTAAACAAATCAAATTCAAGTGGTCCAACACTTGGGGGCAGTGGAATATTTGCAATTCCATTTGGTCCCTTTGACCATGTCGAGTTTAAAACTACCAAACGTACGATTTCACCAAAGCCAAGAGTCACAATAGCTAAGTAGTCTCCACGCACACGTAGTGTTGGTAAACCAAGCAAGACTCCAGCAATCATGGCAAATGCAATTCCAAAAGGCATAATTTCCCAAGTGTTTAAACCTGTAAGGGTGCCCATAAGCGCCATCGTGTATGCACCAATTGCGAAGAAAGCTACATAACCCAGATCAAGCATTCCGGATTTTCCTACAACTATGTTTAGACCTAGCGCCATTAAAACAAATATCGCGACAGGATAAACCAGTACTGCGTCATAGGCAGATATTGGCGTAGCTAAAATTCCATTTCCAGCAAATGGCAATAAGCCAACTAGAAAAATCGCAACAAGTGCAATTACGACCCGTTGAAAGCGATTAGATTTTTCCCAGATTTTTGCGCCAAAGTCTCGCAAGTTCCAGTAGTTACGAATTTTCATCGCTTATGCCCTCGTTTGCTGAACAGCTTCGCCAAACAAACCATTTGGCTTGAATAGAAGTACTAAGACTAAAACCACAAAGACAGTAACGGCTTTCCACTGAGTTCCAAGGACTGCTGATGCATAAACTTCAAGTAGTCCAAGACTTAAACCACCCCAGAATGCACCTCGGATATTTCCAATTCCACCAAGCACTGCTGCGGTAAATGCTGCCAAGCCCATAGTGAAACCAACATTAAATTTTGTAAACTCAAAAACTGTAATGTAGAAGAATCCTGCTGCACCGGTTGCAAGGCCACCGATCAAAAATGTCACTGTGATAACTCTGTTTAGGTTTACACCCATTAATTTTGCGGCATCCTCATTTTGGGACACGGCTCGTATCGCTTTACCCATGCGAGATAATTTAATAAAGCGTTCTAATATAAAGTAAATCACCGCTGCAGCAATGATAGTAATTACGGTATCTAGGCGGATATTTGCGCCCCAAACATCAGTTAAAATAATTTTTTCTAGTACTCGTGGTGAGCCAACCGGACGTGAATCGGTAAGTAAGCGCATAACTTCGGCAAGAGCAATAGAAACTCCAATAGCTGAAATTAAGGTAGCAAGGCGATTCGTTCCTCGCATTCGTAAGCGACGGTAAGCCACAAATTCAACAAAGACTGCGGTTAAGGCTGCAACAAACATAGAAATTAGGAGGCCGGTGAAAAGTACAACTAGTAATTTAAATCCTGTAGCAGGCTCACTTGTTTGCGTGTAGTTAAACAAATCGCGATTGGAAATAACTGCACCAAATGTGCCCCACATAAATATCTCAGAGTTTGCAAAGTTAATCATTCGAAGTACGCCATAGACCATCGTGTAGCCAAGTGAAACTAATACGTAGATAAAGCCAAGAGCAATGCCCGCGATCGTTAAAGACCAGAACTGATCTATTAATACTGCAAACATTCTTCTCCTTGCAAATAAAGGACCCTCAATTAAACCATCTTCCTATACAAGTGTGGGTGTCTTGGTGCTCTTTTTCAAGAGATTTCCAAAACACCCACCAACTTGTAGAGGTAATTAAATAATACGAAGTATTACTTAATGATACCTGTATTTACTAGTACTCCACCCTTTGAGGTGAATCCAGCAAATAGTCCGTAAGAAACGTCACCGTTCTTATCGAACTTAATTGTGTTACCGCTAACGCTCTTGCCGTTGAATGACTTAACGTACTTCAACATTGCTGAGCGAGAAGTTTTTCCGGCTTTGATACCAGCAAGAAGAATGTTTGCTGCATCATATGATTCAACTGAGTAAACACCAGATGAAACACCCATTTTCTTCTTGTAATCAGCTTCAAGTGCTGCACTGATTCCAGCAAGTCCGCCTACACCAGTAACTCTTGAACCCTCAGCTGCAGCTCCTGCAAGCTTTGGATACTCCTGGTTGAAGACTCCGTCGCCACCAGCAAATATTGCTGTTGAACCTGAGTCACGAAGTTGCTTAATGAATACTGCACCTTGGCTGTAGTAGCCAGTGTAAATAACTACATTTGCACCAGATGTTTTAATCTTTGCAATAGTTGGGCTGAAATCAGTTGTTGTATTTGGAACTGAATCTCCACCAACAAGTGTTGCGCCAGATACCTTCTTCAGACCTGCTTCAACGTAGCCACGTAGTGGAACTGCGTATGCAGACTGATCATCAAATACAAATACCTTTGCATTTGATACTCCTGAAGTTGCGTACTTAGCCAAAGCTGGACCCTGTAAGTCATCTTTTCCTACTACACGGTGGAACACTGGTCCGCCGAAATCAGGTGATGCTGGGTCTGTAATTGAAACGCGAGTTGCTGATGGTGAGATCATTACTAATCCGCCAGCTTTGTAATAAGGAAGTGATGCGATTGTTGCGCCTGAGTAAGCAGGTCCAACAACACCGATGATCTTCTTATTTGAGCCAACACCTGGAGCAACTGTTCCTGCAATTGCAGGATCTCCTTGATCGTCAACGGCTACAACATTAATTTTGAAGTTTTTGTTCTTAGCCATGAAAACCTTTGCAGCATACTTAACTGCGTTTAACTCATCAGTACCTGTTGAGGCTTCTCCACCAGAAAGTGGGCCTTGGTAGGCGATTGTATAAGTTGCAACAGCATTTGCAGATGAAGCTACTACAGCGCTAAATGCAAGGGCTGCAGAAGTTACAATCGCAAGTGATTGCTTAATCTTCTTGTTCATTTATGCCTTTCCTGTTCTTTTTGTCCCGGGACAGGGAGGTGAGAAGGGTAATGCAGGTGGCTTAGATATGACAAGCCGAATGCTTTCGCATACTACATAGCGATTTTGTTATAAATAAGGATATTTTGGGGTTTATACCTAATTATTAGGCATCGCGTCGGGATTGATCACAGCCTCGGCCACAGCCTTCATGGAAATTCTCCTATCCATGGCGGTCCGCTGAATCCACGAGTAACTCTCAGGTTCGGATAAGTTCATAGCCTTCATTAATATCCCCTTGGCTCGGTCAATAACCTTTCGAGTTTCAAGGCGTTCATAAACATCGGCAACTTCTTTTTCAAGTAACTTCATTTGCCGATGCCTACTTATTGCAATCTCAATAGCCGGGATTAAGTCATCTAGTGAAAATGGTTTAACAACATATGCCATGACACCAGCATCTCTAGCACGTTCAATTAGTTCACGCTGGCTAAATGCTGTCAACATTAAAACTGGAGCGATAGGAATTATCTGCTCAGCTGCTGTTATTCCATCAACTACCGGCATCTTTACATCTAATATTGCAAGATCAGGTTTGAACTCTTTTGCTAGTTCAATTGCTATGGCGCCATTTTCTGCTTGTGCGACTACTTCATAGCCAGCCTCAGTTAACATCTCAACTAAATCTAGGCGAATAATAGTTTCATCCTCGGCAACGAGAACTCTTACTTTCATTTTTTCAGTATTCATGTGCCTCGAGTCGGATTCGAACCGACACTATACGGTTTTTGAGACCGTCCTCTCTACCGTTGGAGTACCGAGGCGTTAGAGAGAGTTAGTTTATCGTTCTTACTTTTTTTTAGCGAAATTACTTTCGATAAGCCGCAGCGACCCCGCCTACTGCATCGCCAATTTTATGAACTCTCATAGCATTTATTGAACCTGGTATTCCTGGTGGTGATCCTGCAACGATTAAAACTAAATCACCAATCTTGACTCGTTTAGAGTCGATCAAAATAGAATCAACTTGCATAACCATCTCATCAGTGTGATTAACTGTTGCAGTAAGTAATGATTCAACTCCCCATGAAAGAGCGAGTCTGTTATAGGTTCCAATTTCAGGGGTAAGTGCGAGCATGGGAATAGGTGATCGCAGCCTAGACATCCTTCGCGCTGAATCACCACTTTGTGTAAATGCAACTAAATACTTTGCGCCAACTGTTGAACCAACTTCAGTTGCTGCTTTTGTAATTGCGCCAGCCTTAGTCGCTGGTGAGTGTTTAAGAGGTGGAATTTGATCTAGCGCTATATCTTCAGTTCGTTCAATAATTCTTGCCATAATTTTTACAGAATCAATTGGAAAATCACCAACACTAGTCTCACCAGAAAGCATAAGAGCATCTGCTCCATCTAGTACCGCGTTAGCGCAATCAGTCGCCTCAGCTCTAGTTGGTTGAGAGTTACTGATCATTGAATCAAGCATCTGCGTTGCCACAATCACCGGCTTAGCCGATTCTCTTGCCATCGTGATACATCTTTTTTGAACCATTGGTACATCTTCTATTGGTAACTCAACACCTAGATCTCCCCTGGCAACCATAATTCCATCAAATGCATCAACTATTTCCTGAAGATTTTCAACTGCCTGTGGTTTTTCTATCTTGGCGATTACTGGAACTTTAATTCCAACCTCACTCATAATCTTGTGAACATCTTTGATATCAGCAGCATTTCTAACAAAAGAAAGTGCAATAAAATCTGCGCCAGCCTTTAACCCCCAGCGTAAATCAGCAACATCTTTTTCCGATAGAGCTGGCAATGAAACAGCCACTCCTGGAAGATTTATACCTTTGTTATTACTAACCATTCCAGGTTGGGTTACTTTAGTAATCACATCATTGCCTTTAACCGCAACGACTTGAACCGATACTTTTCCATCATCAATCATGATGATGTCTCCAGCTTTACAATCTCCTGGTAGTCCTTTGTAAGTTGTACCAACTCTATCTTTTGTCCCAGCAATATCATCAGTTGTAATTGTGAATGTATCTCCGCGCGATAACTCATGCGGCCCAGATGAAAACCTACCTAATCGAATCTTTGGACCTTGAAGGTCTACCAAAATTGCGACAGCTTTATTTGCTTTCTTTGCTGCGGTTCTAACTAAATCGAGTCTCTTTTGATGTTCATCATGGCCACCGTGTGAAAGATTTAATCTTGCCATATTCATACCAGCGTCAATTAATTCGGTAATTTTCTCAATGGATTCAACTGCTGGCCCTAGAGTGCATACAATTTTTGCGCGGCGCATATATTGACCTTAAACCATCAGGGGCCGTGCGGTTGGCTCTATTGGGAATGGTAGCTGCGTGTGTCCGGAAAGGTATGTATCAACTGCGGCTGCAGCACTTCGCCCCTCAGCAATCGCCCACACAATTAAGGACTGTCCCCTACCTGCATCCCCACAGACATAAACACCTTCTGCTGAAGTTGCATACTCTCCATCGCGTTTAATATTCCCGCGTTCATCCAACTCAACCTCAAGCTGAGTTAACATCTCACTTTTTTCAGGTCCGGTGAATCCCATAGCTAGAAATACTAAATCGGCTGGAATCTCTTTTTCACTACCTGGTACTGGCTGAAACTTTCCATTAACAAACTCAGTTTCAACTAGTTCTAGTCCCTTTAGGTTTCCATTTATATCTTTAACAAACTTTTGAGTTGAGACCGCATACATTCTTTCCCCCGCCTCTTCGTGGGCGCTACTAACACGGTAAATCATTGGGTAAGTTGGCCATGGTTGAGTGCTTGGTCTTTCATCACTTGGCCTTGGCATAATTTCAAGTTGAGTTACAGATTTAGCTCCTTGACGGATAGCTGTTCCTAAGCAATCTGCGCCTGTATCGCCACCTCCAAGAATTACAACATCTTTTCCTTTGGCATTAATAGTTGGCTCACCATCTAACTCATTTAAAGCTTGTTTATTTCCCCAAGGTAAATACTCCATGGCTTGAAAGACACCCTTTGCATCTCTGCCAGGAATAGGAAGATCACGCCAATTCGTCGCACCAATTGCTATTACAACCGCGTCATACTTACTCCGCAGCGCACTTCCGGTTATGTCCTTGCCTACTTCAACGCCAGTTCTAAATCTTGTGCCCTCTTGAATCATTTGATTAAGTCTTCGATCAACAATTGATTTCTCCATCTTAAACTCAGGGATTCCATAGCGAAGAAGTCCGCCAATTTTGTCGGCTCGCTCATAAACCGCAACAGTATGACCCGCTCTAGTTAATTGTTGAGCTGCTGCAAGACCAGCTGGGCCTGATCCAATCACAGCGACTGTTTTGCCAGATAATCGATCTGGTATTAATGGCAGAACTCTTTTTTCAAGAAAAGCTTCCTCAATTGTTCTAAGTTCTACTTGTTTAATTGTCACAGCCTCTGCGTTAATTGCCACCACGCAAGCTGTCTCACATGGGGCTGGGCATAATCTGCCAGTAAATTCTGGAAAATTATTTGTTGCATGCAAGCGATCGATCGCCTCTGCTTTTTCTCCACGCCAAATTAGGTCATTCCACTCTGGAATTAAATTTCCAAGTGGGCAACCTTGGTGACAAAAAGGAATTCCACAATCCATACAACGACCAGCTTGTTTTTGAAGATGGGAAAACTCCTGCTCCTGATAAACCTCTTTCCAATCTTTAATGCGCACATCAACTGGTCGACGCTTTGGTAATTCGCGATTAGTTGTTAAGAATCCTTTTGGATCAGCCATTGATCGCCGCCATAACTGCGCTCTCGACCGGTAATCCTTCGCGCTGCGCCTTTGCCATAACATCTAAAACTCTAGCGTAATCTCGTGGCATCACCATTGAGATACGTTTCTTAGAATTTTCCCAATCCTTAATCAATTCGCTAGCAATTTTTGAACCAGTCTCTGCATTAAATTTGGAAACAAATGATTTAACAATCTCTTCCTGATCACCTGGCAAAGCCAATATATCTACCATCTCTGTATTTACCATTCGAGCGTCAATATCTAAAACAAATGCTCGACCACCTGACATACCTGCTGCAAAGTTTCTACCGGTGCTTCCAAGAATTATTACGGTTCCACCAGTCATGTACTCACATCCATGATCACCAACACCTTCAACTATGGCCGTTGCGCCAGAATTACGAACACAAAAGCGCTCACCAACGATTCCAGCAATCATGATTTCACCAGAGGTTGCACCGTATCCAATTACGTTACCGGCAATAACATTTGCACCAGATAAAAACTTTGCCTTCTCATCTGGTCGAATTATTACGCGACCACCAGATAAGCCTTTGCCAACATAGTCGTTGCTATCTCCATAGAGCCTAAGAGTTAAGCCAGAAGGTAAAAAGGCACCAAATGATTGTCCGGCTGAACCATGGAAAGTTATATCAATTGTGTCCGTTGGTAGACCTACTCCCCCAAATCTGCGAGTTATTTCAGCTCCCAGCATTGTTCCTACGGTGCGATTAACATTTCGAACCGTCATATTTAATCTAGTAGGAGTTGCCTTATCTAATGATTGCGCTGATAACTTAATTAATTCATTATCTAAAGCATTAACTAAACCATGATCTTGTTTAGTCACATTCCTTCTTGGTGACTTATCTCTTGGCGCTATAAGTAAAGGGGCAAGGTCTAACCCACTTGCTTTCCAATGATCGATGGCTGACTTAGTATCTAGAAGTTCAACCTGACCAATTGCATCTTCTAATTTTCTAAAGCCTAGCTGTGCTAACAGCTCTCTAACCTCTTCGGCGATATATTCAAAAAAAGTTTCAACAAATTCAGGTTTTCCAGTAAATTTCTTTCTCAGCTCAGGATTTTGTGTTGCCACACCCACTGGACAGGTATCTAAATGACAAACTCGCATCATTACACAGCCAGAAACCACAAGTGGTGCGGTAGCAAATCCAAATTCTTCAGCACCTAATAGCGCAGCAATTAAAACATCTCGACCAGTCTTCATTTGTCCATCTACTTGAACAATAATTCGATCACGTAAACCATTTAGCATCAATGTTTGTTGAGTTTCGGCCAGACCCAACTCCCATGGAGCACCAGCGTGCTTTAACGATGTTAATGGAGATGCTCCAGTTCCACCATCATGGCCAGAGATTAAAACCACATCAGCATGTGCCTTGCTAACACCAGCAGCAACTGTGCCAACGCCAACTTCAGCCACTAATTTAACGTGTACACGAGCACTGTTATTTGCATTTTTTAAATCATGAATTAACTGCGCAAGATCTTCGATCGAATAAATATCATGATGTGGAGGTGGTGAAATTAAACCAACGCCAGGAGTTGAATATCGTACCTTTGCAATCCATGGATAAACCTTATTTCCAGGTAATTGACCACCCTCACCCGGTTTTGCGCCCTGAGCCATTTTGATTTGAATGTCATCTGCATTAACAAGGTACTCACTTGTTACACCAAATCTGCCACTTGCTACTTGCTTAATTGCAGATCGTCTTAGATCTCCATTTAAATCTGGAATGTTACGAGCAGGATCTTCCCCGCCTTCACCAGTATTTGATTTACCACCAATTCGGTTCATCGCAATTGCAAGTGTTTCGTGAGCCTCTTGCGAAATAGAGCCATAAGACATCGCACCTGTTGCAAACCGCTTAATTATCTCCGAGGCAGGCTCAACCTCTTCAATTGATATTGGGCTTCGAATACCTCTATTGAAATCAAATAATCCGCGAAGTGTCATCAACCTACGAGATTGGTCATCTACTCTTTCGGTATACCTCTTAAATACATCAAATCTTTTTGATCTAGTTGCATGTTGTAAAGTGAAAACGGTTTCTGGATCAAATAAGTGAGGTTCACCTTCTCGGCGCCATTGATACTCTCCACCAATTTGAAGCCGCTTAGCTCCTGGGATCTCACCCCCTGGTGGATAAGCAATATGGTGTCTCTTAATTGTTTCTTGTGCAATTACATCAATACCAACTCCGCCTAATCTTGATGTGACTCCCACAAAATATTCATCTACTACCTCTTTGGATAAACCAATTGCTTCAAAAATTTGAGCCCCGGTGTATGAGGCGATAGTTGAAACTCCCATTTTTGACATTACTTTTAGCACACCCTTACCGAGTGACTTGATCAAATTTCTAACAGCCTTCTCAGGTGTAACACCAGTAATAATTCCTTGTCGAACTAAATCCTCTGCACTCTCCATTGCTAAGTAAGGATTCACTGCTGCAGCACCAAAACCAATTAGTAAAGCAACATGATGGACCTCTCGGACCTCACCACTTTCTACAACTAAACCAACCTTGGTTCTAGTCTTCTCACGGATTAAGTGATGGTGAACAGCTGAAATTAGAAGTAAAGATGGAATTGGTGCATTTTCTGCATCTCCATCCCTATCTGATAGAACAATTATTCTTGCGCCTTCACTTATCGCCTTTGAAATCTCATCTCTTATCTCAGTTATTCTCGCAACTAAGGCCTCACCACCACCTGCTGTTTTAAAGAGTCCTCTAACAACATGAGAGACAAAACCAGGTTGATCGCCATCAGCGTTGACGTTAATAATTTTGGCAAGTTCATCATTATCAATTACCGGAAATTGTAAAGATATTTGCCTACATGATTCAGGACCAGGATCTAATAAGTTGTGCTCTGGACCAATAGATCCTCCAAGTGATGTAACAAGTTCTTCTCGGATTGCATCAAGTGGTGGGTTTGTTACTTGCGCAAATAATTGTGCGAAATAATCAAATAATAGGCGTGGTTTATTTGATAACGCTGCTATTGGTGTGTCAGTTCCCATTGAACCAAGTGGCTCTGCGCCATTTTTTGCCATTGGAGTAATGATCATTCGAATCTCTTCTTCGGTATAACCAAAAGCTCGTTGTCTTCTAAGTACTGAGGAGTGCGGATAAACGATGTGTTCTCTAGCCGGTAAATCACTAAGCCTTACTAAGCCATCACTGAGCCATTTTGAATAAGGGGCTGCAGTTGCAAGTGATTGTTTAATTTCATCATCTTCAATAATTCGGCCCTCTTGAATATCAACTAAAAACATCTTTCCCGGTTGAAGTCTTCCTTTGCGAATTATCTTCTCAGGAGGAAAATCAAGTACACCGACTTCACTTGCAAGAACTACTAATCCATCATCTGTTACCCAAAATCTTGACGGACGTAAACCATTTCTATCAAGTACAGCACCTACTTGTTTGCCATCGGTGAAGGTAACGCAAGCAGGTCCATCCCATGGCTCCATTAAGGCAGAATGAAATGCGTAAAAATCTTTGCGCTCCTGTGACATGGTTGTGTGATTTTCCCAAGCTTCAGGAATCATCATTAATATCGAATGAGGTAAAGATCTGCCACCTAAATACAACAACTCTAGAACTTCATCAAATGAAGCTGAGTCACTGCCAGATTCATTCACAATTGGAAATAATCGTTTTAGATCTCCAGGAATTAATTCACTTTCAAGTAATGTCTCGCGAGATCTCATCCAATTTCTATTTCCTTTTACTGTATTTATCTCACCATTATGTGCAATAAATCGATATGGGTGGGCAAGCGGCCAAGATGGGAATGTATTTGTTGAAAATCTGGAGTGAACAAGTGCCAGTGAAGATTCAACTAATGGGTTAGATAAATCTGGAAAAAACTCTTCAAGCTGACCAGTCGTAAGCATTCCCTTATAAACAATTGTTCTAGAAGACAGTGATGAGACATATATTGGTAGCGTATGTTCGACTCGTTTGCGTAAACAAAATGCCATTCTTTCAAGTACTAAATCATTCTCATGGTTACTACCTGCAATGAATAATTGTTTAAACTCTGGCATAACTGAGAGAGCAGTTTTACCTATCGATTTTGAATTTATTGGCACATCTCGCCAGCCTAAGACTTTTAGACCCTCTTCTTTAGCGATTTTTTCAATACTACTTTGGTAGCTGCTTTCACCGGGCTTAACAAAAAAGATTCCTGTTGCATACTCACTTGCTTTAGGTAGTTCAAAATCTACCTCTGATCTATAAAATTTATCTGGTATTTGAATAAGAATTCCCGCGCCATCTCCACTATCTACTTCAGCTCCGGATGCACCTCGATGTTCAAGATTACGAAGAGCGGTAAGTGCTTGCGCAACAATCTGATGAGTTGGCAATTTGTTAAGTGTTGCGACCATGGCAACACCACAGGCATCATGCTCATTAGCAGGGTTGTATAACCCAACTGCATTTGGGGTTGAAGAAAAAAGCTTATTCATTTCCAAATTAAATGGTCGCTCCCGTTAAAGGGTCGGGACGACTATGGCCCAACTTTTTACAACTTGATAGGCAAATAATAGCAGGATACTTAAATCCCAGTCAGCCCCAATAAGTAACCAATTCCTGCGGTAATGATCACACCTAATGCTCCACCCAGGAATATTCGAGCAATAGTCTTAAATAACGGTGAGGCGGCAATTTTTGCGCTGATAAAGCCTGCGGTAGTTAAACCAACCGCCGTAAAAATTAGAATGAAAACAACTTGATTTGATTTTGAAATCAAAGCACCTGCTAGAGGAATCACACCACCAACTGTGAAAGCTATAGCAGAAGCAATTGCAGCTTGTACTGGCCTAGCTTTGGTATGTTCAAAGTATCCAAGTTCATCTCTTAGATGAGCATCTAATGGATCCTTTTTATAAAATGCAGTTACGACCTCTGTTGCAAGTGGTTTCGACAAACCACGCTCCATATATATCTCTACTAACTCGGCAAATTCACCTTCAGGATCTACTTTTAAATGTTCTATCTCAAGTTCACGATCAGTATTTTCAATATCATTTTGTGATTTAACAGAGACATATTCACCAACCGCCATTGACATAGCGCCAGCAACAATTCCGGCAAGACCTGCAGTGATGATAAATTCGCTTTTGCTTGCGGCTGCTATTCCTATCATCAAACTTGCAGTTGAAACTAAACCATCATTTGAGCCAAGCACAGCGGCTCGCAGCCAACCAGAATGGTTTGAGCGGTGCTGCATATTTCGTATTTGAACCTCTTCTAAACCCATACCCTAATTCTAACTTGCAGGCTAGGTATTAGATAAATTGCCACGACGATTACTGCGAATTAAATACATTGCAGACGAAGAAATCACGATTAAACTGACCCAAATATTTAACCTCAATCCCAAAACATAATTTGCATCATCAATACGAATCGCCTCTATCCACAATCTGCCTACTGTGTATCCGCATATATAAAGGGCAAACACATCACCTTTATTTTTCACAATTCTCTTAAAAAACATTGGTAACTTAAGTAAAAGATAGGCAACTACCAGGCACCAAAGCGCCTCATATAAAAATGTGGGATGAAATGTTGAATAGTTCTCATACCCATCTGGACGATTTACAAGATCAATCTCTAATCCCCATGGCAGTAATGTCGGTTTTCCAAAAAGTTCTTGATTAAACCAATTTCCAACTCGGCCCATCGCTTGGGCAATTACGACACCAGGTGCGAGGGCATCTAAAAAATGTGGGAAACTTAAAGTAGTTTTATGAGTACGAAAATAAATATAAGCACCAAATGCGCCAAAAGAAATAGCTCCCCAGATACCAAGTCCTCCCTGCCAAATCCGAAGTGCATCAACTGGATTAGCATCTGAACCAAAATACTTCTGCGGAGATGTAATTACGTGATAGATCCGACCACCAATAATTCCAAAAGGCACTGCCCAAATAGCGGCTTCAGAGACATCATCAGCTAACCCACCATTTGCTGAGTAACGTTTTCTACCAAGCCAAATAGCAGTGGCTATACCTGCAATTATGCAAAGCGCATAGAAATGAAATGTGGCAGGACCAATTGAAAATTGCGAGGAACTAGGACTTGGTATTAAGGCATGCATGCAAATTAAGTAGAAGTACTACTTAACACCAGCTGCAGCAAGTGCTGCCTTAAATTTAACCGGGTCTCCATACTCAGTATTTCGATCTAAATCCTTGCCATTAATTCGAATAGTTGGAGTGCTGTTTACATTTTTATTTGCAGAAGCGTCCGTTACGTTACGTGTCCATTTAACGTAATTGCCGTCCCTAACGCACTGCTTAAAAGTCTCCGACTTGATTCCAACTGATTCACCGAGAGCAAGCATCGCCTCAGCCTGCCACTGACCAGAATTTTCATTGTTAGGTTGGTTTTGGAAAAGTGCAAGGTTCATATCAACAAATTTATTCTCATCGGCTGCACAAGCAGCAGCGTTAGCAGCAATGATTGATTCAGCTCCAATAAAAGTTAGTGGATGAAAAACTACTTTAGCTTTCTTTTGAGCAATAACTTCATTTATATAGCCACCATTTAGGACCTCAAATGTGCGACAAGCTGGGCATTGGTAATCAACCCAGATATCTATCGTTGGAGTTGCAGTTGGGTTTAAAACAATTCCGTAACCGTCAGCCTCAGATACAGTTGCAGGAATAGCATAATTTGAATTAGCTCGATTGCTTATAAAGGAAAAAATGATTCCAACAGCCACAATGAATGCGACCATTCCAATAACTAAGTTACGAGTTCCTTTATCAGATCCACTATTCATAGCCATTTCACTCTCCTATGTATCTCGTTATTTATTTCTCTAAGGCAAATCTACCCTTAGGGTAGAAATATAAGAAAATTCCTAGTGCCATTAAGCCTATGTCTCTGATAATTTCTGAGAGATACTTCGTATCTTCAGGATCGATGGCTCCCCCGCCTCCAAAACATCCACAGTCAATACTCAGCCCTCTGGCCCAAGCCTGGGCAATTGCAATGATAAATGCCAACATCGTTAAGGCACCTAATGCTCCTGAAATCTTTACAGTAACGCCAACAATCAATAACAGGCCTAGTCCAATTTCAATCCATGGCAGCGTATAACCTAAAAAATTAGCTAACGGTATTGGCAACATTTCATAAGACCGAACAGCCATTGCAGATTTTGGCAAGTTGCCTATTTTTAGTCCACCTGCCACAAGTAAAACAACTCCTAAAATTAATCTAGATAAAAGAGTCAACCATGGTTGGAGTACTTTGAACTTATCTGCCATTTCTTACTCCTTTCGAAAGTGATTCGGCAAGTTGTTTAATTCTCTTTAACCCAGATCTTCCTGCACCATGCTCCTGAATTACTTTAATAAAAGCTGAGCCGACAATTACGCCATCTGCATATGAAGCAACTTCACTAGCCTGCTCTTTAGTTGATACACCTAAGCCAACAGCAATTGGGGTATTACTAGCAATTCGTATTCGATCAACTAAAGCTTTTGCGTTGCCCGAAACTGAGGTTCTTGCCCCTGTAACTCCCATCAAACTTGCAGCATAAATAAATCCTGAACATTCTGAAGTAACTTTTGCCAAGCGTTGATCAGTAGTGCTTGGGGCGACAACATATATTCGATTTATAGATTCGTTTTGCGCTTGATTCTTCCAAAGTTCAGACTCTTCAACTGTTAAATCAGGTGTA
>Ga0255078_1000272_pt1 | contig 14756 bp, 10 predicted proteins | sample Colum_Atlam_RepA_FD_188462 | JGI IMG/M metagenome (GOLD analysis project Ga0255078, IMG submission 188462) | Freshwater microbial communities from Columbia River, Oregon, United States - Colum_Atlam_RepA_8h | ecosystem: Environmental > Aquatic > Freshwater > River | place: USA: Oregon... | reverse complement strand
CCATAGTGCACCATATCGAAATGCGGAGACAAATGTTTGATATACTTGTAGCCATGAACCGCAAATGGATCTACACGGTTCATCAACCCTGTTGGATTGCGTGGATTGACCAAGACATGTACTTTCATAACAAACTCACTTGATAAAATAATCTATACTATTTAGCGTGCGTCCTTCATAGTCAATGTGCCCCAATATGTTGCACCTGCATCATATGTTATGAACGTCCACATGTCACGAGCATTTGCTGCTGTTGTAGCTGGAGGTTGTGATCCACCCGCCCAGTAAATTGTATTCGCAAATGTTGGATTGCGTCCACCAACTCCATCTTGAATCAACAAGAGTGAGAACATTTGACCAGTGCCAGAACTTGGAGCATTTGTAAAGGTAAATTGAACACTAGCAGTCAATGTATGCCTGAAGAAATTTGACACAGACAAGTCTACAGTATTTGCTGCATTCGTATTTGTATTTGCAATCATGAAGTCTTTACTTGACTTCATTATTGCTGTCAAATTACCACTTGATGTCACTGAGTTATTTGATACGTTTGCTACAAGTGTTGAGCTGCCAACGCTGAATACATTTCCATTCAAATTGAATGTTAGGTTTGCAGAACCATCAGAAGAACTGTTATTGTTGAATACGACTTGAGTATTTGATCCACCAATTGGTCCAGTTGGTCCAGCAACACCCTGTGGTCCTTGCGGTCCTTGTGGTCCTTGTGGACCTTGTGGACCAACAACACCTTGTGGTCCTTGAGGACCAGCATTACCTTGCGCGCCCTGTGGTCCTTGAGGTCCTTGAGGTCCTTGAGGACCAGCCACACCTTGCGGACCTTGTGGACCCTGTGGTCCAATATCGCCCACAACACCTTGTGGTCCTTGTGGTCCTTGAGGACCAGCATTGCCTTGTGCACCCTGCGGACCCTGTGGTCCAATTACGCCTTGTGGTCCTTGTGGACCCTGTGGACCAGTATTGCCTATTGGTCCTTGTGGTCCTTGTGGACCAGCAACTGTAGAAGCATCACCTTGTGGACCAGAAGGACCTTGTGGACCTTGCGGACCAATGACGCCTTGTGGTCCTTGTGGACCAGTGTCACCTTTATCACCAGTGCGTACAAATGTCATTATAACATTGGTGCTATTTGGGAAATTTGATCCAGTAAGAGTTGAATTCAATCCAGCAACAGGAACAACAAACCAATCACCAATATGAATATGCGGACCATTAATATTAAAGAATGTATACTCAAGAGTATTTGCACTATTTGCAATCTTAAATGTGCCCTTGATTGCTGACGTTGAGTCATCAATTGTAGTTAGATAATTAAACACATTTGCACTTAAACGATCAATGTAATCAATATACATCTCAGTTGCAGATAGCAACGTTGTGTTATTAAACTTAACAAAGCCATTTGTTGGATCTGTGTTTGCTGTATTGGTGTTGAATACATATTCAAAGGTTGCGCCACCGAAATCGCCAGTGTCACCCTTTAATCCTTGTGCGCCTTGTGGACCTTGTGGACCTTGAGGACCTTGAGGACCCTGTGGACCAACAACACCTTGTGGACCTTGCGGACCAACTACACCTTGTGGACCTTGAGGTCCAGCAACACCTTGAGGACCTTGAGGACCCTGTGGACCTTCTACACCCTGTGGTCCTTGTGGACCTTGTGGACCAACTACGCCTTGAGGTCCTTGCGGTCCTTGCGGTCCTTGAGGACCAGCGACGCCTTGTGGACCCTGCGGACCTTGAGGACCTTGTGGACCTTGCGGTCCAGTATCACCAGTCACGCCTTGTGGTCCTTGAGGACCAGTGTTACCAGTCACACCTTGTGGACCCTGTGGACCTTGAGGACCTTGTGGACCTTGTGGTCCAGTGTCACCAATTACACCTTGTGGACCAGTTGGACCTTGAGGACCAACAGCACCTTGTGGTCCTTGTGGACCTGCTTCGCCAGTTGATCCAATTGGACCTTGTGAACCTTGTGGTCCTTGTGGTCCTTGTGGACCTTCTGGTCCTGTTGGTCCAGGAACGTTTGAAACACCAGATGGACCTTGCGGACCTGTAGGACCTTGAGGACCTGTGCCGCCTGGACCAGATGGTCCTTGAGGACCTTGTGGACCTGCAATGCCTGGAATGCCATTTAAATTTACAATCCAAGTGGAGCTTGTGCCTCTAAATGTAATTGTATCTTTTGCAACGTTCGCTAAATTGTTAGGGTTTGATACATTGAAATAGATGTAAGAAAACCCAGGACCTGATATTGAGCCAGTGTAAGTGATTGTACCAAAATATCTTTCACCGCCAGGAACATTTGCGCATGTTGCATAAATTGGATCACCAATATTTAATGTGGTAGCAACAAAATTATTCCATGGTCCATATGCGAAAGAATCAATAGTGAATGTACTATTTCCACCTGGTGAATTTGAGAACACTATATTTTGGAATGTTTCTGGACCCCAAGTATTTGGATATGTGCCAGAGCCACGAGTGCTCGAAACATTGACGCTCATTGCACCAGTAGAAATATTATAAGACTGCACTGTACCGTGCATATCATTGTTTGCGTCATATTGAAGAATCACACCTTGGTTATTAGTATAAGCAAGACCTGTCTCAACTGTAAAGTTTTGTAGTCCAGTACCAACAGTAAGTGTATTCAATGTAAATGTTTTGTAACTAGATCCTTGTGCACCAGTCGGACCTGTTGGACCAGTTGGTCCTGTAGAACCATTTGATCCTGATAGACCTGTTGGTCCTGTTGGTCCTGTTGCGCCAGCTGGTCCAGTGGCTCCTGTTGGACCAGTTGGACCACGATCACCAGTGCGTGCAAAGGTAATGATCACTTCTTGAGCATTTGCAAATGCAGCAGCACTACCAGTAATGTGTGTAAGATCTAATTCATAATATCCAGTTTTATCTGTCAACTCACTGATTGAATATAGAGCAAAATTACTTGATGATGATTTGTCAATTAAATTGAAATAACCTTTAACAGAACTTGTACTATCATCAAGCGATGTGAGGAATGTGAGAATGTTGGCGCCATCAGCATCAACGTTATCAATAAACATTTTTGAAGCAAGAGTTGTTGCCGCATTATTCAATCGTAAATTGCCAACTCCAGGATCTGAATCTGTTGTACTTGAACTAAACAAATAACGGAAACTGATACCACCATATACACCTTGTGAACCAGATGGACCAGTTGGTCCTTGTGGACCTGCCACGTTTGAAACACCAGATGGACCAGTTGGTCCTGTTGGACCAATATCACCCTGTGCTCCTTGCGGACCTTGCGGACCTTGAGGACCATCTAAGCCAACGCCAGATGGACCACTTGGTCCTTGTGGACCAATGTTACCTTGAACACCCTGTGGACCTTGAGGACCTTGTGGTCCTGCAGCACCAGTATCACCTTTGTCACCAGTGCGCGCAAAGGTGATGAGCAAATCTTCTGATTCGCTAAATGATGATGCACTACCAGAAACATATGCACAATTAACTGTGAAATATCCAGTGTGATCTGTAAGACCGCTGATTGTAAACAATGCAAAATCATTGGCGTTTGTTTTGTTACTTACTTTGAAATGACCTTTGATTGATGATGTTGAATCATCGATTGTAATAAGAAAATTATGGACATTAGTTGATGCATCATCTAGAGTATCAATGTAGAGTTTATCTGCAAGAGTTAAATTTGAATTATTAAATTTAAGTATGCCAGTGCCTGGATCTGTATTTGCAGTTACAGCGCTGAATGTATAATCAAATGTTGCACCACCAAATGATCCAGCTGGACCCTGTGGTCCAGCAACACCTTGAGGTCCTGTTGGTCCTTGCGGACCTGTATTGCCTGTCAATCCACCGTACGGAAGAGCGTTCCATCCGAGAGTACCATTACCAATTTTAAATTTATCGGTATCTGTTTCGATACCCATTTCACCATCAGCGAGAACTGTGTTTGCAGTCGCCCAATCTGATGCTGTACCTCTACGAAACTGAAATTGAATAAAAGGCATTTAGTTTACTCCGCCGCAATCAAAGGCAGGACCATTAGTGTAATTATTTATTGGCGATCCGCCATCAAAGGTATATGCTGTGATTGGTCCTTGAGGACCTTGTGGACCTGTAACGCCCTGTGGACCCTGTGGACCAACAGCACCAGTTGCACCAGTTGGACCTTGTGGACCGACAAAAGGACCTGCATCCATCCATTGAGCAGGACCAGGACAATCATCCCAGATCCAAATATGACCAGATGCTGTTACAATATAGGCTTCACCAACAGAAGCTCCAGTAATTGTAAAAAGAACATTTGTGTTTGGAACAGTGCCAGAGATGCGAATACTTCCACCTCTTTCACCCTGTGGTCCAGAAGGACCTGACGGACCCTGTGGACCTAAACTTCCTTGAGGACCAGATGGACCAGGAACACCTTGCGGACCAGTAAATCCACGATCACCCTTTGGTCCTTGAGGACCAATTGGACCTTGTGGTCCTTTTACACCTTGAGGACCACGACGACCTGTTGTTGCAGTGACTTCCCAAGTTGTTCCATTGTAAATAAATTCTACAGTAACGCCTTTAATATCAAGCGCAACTGGACCAGTAGAACCTTCAATTGTACTATCAAGTGATGTTACATATACTGGATTTACATTCCAATTATCACCATCAGTGACTTGAACATAACCACCAGAAACTGGAGTATTTGGAAGCGTGATTGTAAATGGACCATTGAGTGTTGTGTTTGCAACAAGTCGATCACCATCACTAGCAATATAGTCTAATGTAATTACAGCCCAATGTTGTAATGCACCAGATGCGCCACGTGGACCTTGCGGACCAGCAACACCTTGAGGTCCACGAGGACCTGTTGGTCCTTGTGCGCCAACTAAACCCTGCGGACCACTTGGTCCTTGTGGACCAGCAGCACCAACTAAACCTTGTGGACCCTGTGGACCTTGCGGACCAGCAAAACCACGATCGCCTTGCGCGCCTGAAGGACCAGTTGGTCCTGTTGCACCAGTTGCGCCTGTTACACCTTGCGGTCCTTGAGGACCTCTTGCACCAGAAGGACCTGTTACACCTTGAGGACCTTGCGGACCAGCATCGCCAGTTGCGCCTGTAACACCAGTTGGACCACGCGCACCAACTAAACCTTGTGCACCTGTTGGTCCTTGTGGACCAGCAAAACCACGATCACCTTGCGCACCACTTGGTCCTGTTGGACCAGTTGCACCTGTTAAACCTGTTGCACCAATCGGTCCTTGCGGACCACGCGCACCAGCTGGACCTGTTGGACCAGTTGCGCCAGTATCACCAGTTGCGCCTGTAACGCCAGTTGGACCTTGCGGACCAGCAGCGCCAACAAGACCACGCGGACCAGAAGGACCTTGTGGACCAGCAAAACCGCGATCACCTTGTTCACCTTGTGCACCACTTGGTCCTGTTGGACCAGTTGCACCTGTCACACCTTGAGGACCTTGTGGACCACGTGCACCTGAAGGACCTTGTGGTCCTTGTGCACCAGTTGAACCAACTACGCCCTGTGGACCTTGCGGACCAGCAACACCTTGAGGACCGCGAATACCAATTGGTCCTTGTGGACCTTGTGCTCCAGTCTCACCAATTGGACCAATTAAACCTTGTGCGCCAGATGGACCAGTAGGACCACGAACACCCTGCGGTCCTTGTGGTCCAGTTGAACCTGTTGGTCCTTGAGGACCAGTAGCACCTGACGGACCAGATGGACCTTGTGGACCGCCAGATGGACCTGTTGGACCAGCCACGCCCTGTGGTCCTTGTGGACCTTGTGGACCACCAGGACCTTGAGGACCAGCGCCACCGCGAGCTGTTGAAACTTTTACTTGAGAAGTGTCAGTTGGATTTGCTGCGATTCGAATGGTCGGGTTAGCTGCAGTAACCTTTATCGACGTCATGTTACTTTGTTACCTGAGGCAGTACCGTGATAATTCCTTCAATGATGCGTGTTGTCACATTAGCAGCATCTTTCTGTTTTACATCAAAAAGGTATCTACCTGCCTTGATATTTGCTGAAGTTGCAGAATTCATTGTCAGTAGAACGTTTCCACCAACAGAGTTAGCAATTGTAACAACTAGATTTGCTGTTACATTTGAGGAATAATATGATTTTCGAATGGATGAAGAGAACGCAAAGCCAGTCACGTTAAGTGGGCTTCCATCGTCTTGCGTTAGGTCTAGATTATAGGAGAGATCTGTGCCTTGATCGAGATCTAATTCTACAAATTGCGCCATTTAGGATTCCCCGTTTTATTTTCTTATTTATAAACCTGGGGAATCCGCTTTAAAAAGTTCAATCCCCTGTATTTTTCTCTAGTTTGAACTTCTTTTTAATCATATAGAATCTACGATACCAATTTCCCTCGTAAAAATGCTTCGGGGATTTATACTTATCGAGTTGTTCTGTAGTCCCAGGACCGTATGATGCACTAAAATCGTCTGTTGTTTTAAATGGAATTACATGTAGCAGAGGAGTTCCTGCAGGAATCGTAATATCAATCTTTCTTTTCGGTGAGAAGATTACATTTGCAGTTGTAAACTCTCTGTAGTCTACAACGCCTGGATAGAGATAAAGATCTTCAAGAAATGGGCAATGATAGAATGCAGGAAGCAATAAGGCAGAAACATTTTTCTTACCAAAGATCTTCCATGGTCCTGGAAGATTCCAAGCAGTAGGTTTAATATCATCTTTGAAAGTAAACATACCACTTGTAATGTCAGTCGCCATTGGGAATGCATCACGAATGCCATTTTCCATCGGTGGCATTATTTCCATCGGTGGAGGAAATGGTGTTGGTTTTGCTTTTGCTGTTTTATCTTTTGAATCAACACCAAGACGAATTACAGTTCCCGCCTTATTTGATTTGATGTGAATATCAACCCATGCTGTGATTAGATATCCCATGCGTGAGTAGTCATGCATTCCAGGACATCCTGGAAAATTATAATTACCATTATCCTTTTCTTGAAACTCTTTGAAAAATGGTTTCACATCTTTTGCAAGTACAACTGGATAATGAGGATAGACTTGTCGAGTGCAATCAACAAATTCTAGATCTGGCGTTTCTTTCGAGAAAAATTTAAATAACTTATTCATCTTCATGCTTTCTCTTTCTTAATTCCCAAGTATAGTGATGCGTTCGACTTTCTTGAGCCTTTTGAATTTTCTTAATTCGTTCTTTCTCAGACTCTGTCATCTTACGAATCTTGGGCTTACGATTATTAAATGAATTTCGTTTAACTGGAATTGCAGTGACAAGTGGTGTACCCGCAGGAACAGATCCATCAAAGTCTGGAATTAACCATGCTCCTGGAAAGTTCACTTCTTTTGGATATGCGTCAGTATCAACATATCCTGCAAGGCATCTAAATGGCTGATCAAAATGATTCATTGGAGGAATAAACAAAGTGGACCAACCTGGCTTTGTTTTAATTACCCATCGATTGATGAACTTAATTGGATTGCCATGAGGAAATCCAAATGCTCGTTTTCCACCCACCTGAGCAGAGTCATGAAATTCAGCAACTGAAAATGCTGGCGGATTTTTAATTTCGATTTGAGTGCAATTATGATTTGTTGTGACATGAAGATCACCGCCAAGTGGAATGGTAAATCCAAGCGACATTGCATCAAGCATTGGCAAACATTTCTTGGCGGTCATTGTTGGATTGCCAAACACATCACGCTTTCCAGCGTCAAATGTTGGAGCAAGGTCTTTAAACCATTTCGGCAGATACTTTACTGCTGGTCTTGGTTCTGGAATAATATCTTCAAAATCTGGATGGCAATAAAATTCCATGACATCATTGCCCCATACTTTAAACCAGTTTTTCATATCAATGAGTCCTCTCACCCATAACCCAGCAAACTAAAGATTTTCGCACTCCAGAAGTCACAGGGCGCACTCTATGGGGCATGAAAGAAGAGAAGAAAATAATTTCTCCTCTTTTTGGTTTTACAACAAAAGGTTCATTTACTCTTCCGTGAGGGACAAGTTCAAATTCACCACCCTCATAATCATCTGGGTCGGAAAGTAAAACGCTTGCACTAATTTTTCGAATATAATTCGAACTGTTTTGATCGGCGTCAATATGCCAATCATAGTGTTGTTTGTTTTTGGCTCGATAAACTGTATACTGAAACGCATCAAAACCATCAATGTTATACATGAAATGGTCATAGTTAACAAGAGAAACAAGATTTCCAAATTTTTGGAAAAGCCAATCTGAATTTTGATCGTGCGACAACCACATGATATCGCTGTCGCGCGCTTTCTTGTTGATTTGTCCTTGACCAGCAGTCCCAACACCACCTTTCTGGAACTTTTGTAGATCTTCTAAGTCTACAATTTTATCACATTCGTCTTGGGTGAAAGCGTTATTGACAACGCAATATTGTTGCAATTTATGAGAATATTTTTGCAATTTGAATGGCATAACAACTCCACATTAAGCAAAATAAAATTATACTATATTTAGTCGATCTTTACAACTATTTGTCCACCTGCAGGTACGGTCACTGGATAATTTGCAGAATCTGGATAAACATTGGTATCAACAGGTGTTTCTGGAACATATGGCGCCAATTGACCTGCATTATAACCAGCAATAGTTGGTGAAGGACCAGCGTTATAATTTGCTGAAGCACCAGCACCGCCTGGGAAATAAACACCAAGAACAGTTGTTGCTGTTCCAGGCGTACCAAGAACTGGCGGATTGTATGTTGCTACAGTACCAGCATTATATGTAGCAGCTGTATTACCAGAATATGATGCAGGATTTTGAGGATTGTATGTTGCTGGATTGCCAGCATTGTATCCTGAAATATTATTTCCACTATAGGATGCAGGCACAGGAGGATTATAACTTGCTGGATTGCCAGCATTATAATTTGCCAAATTATTTCCTGTGTATGATGCAGGATTTCCAGGATTGTATGTTGCTGGACTGCCAGCATTATAATTGGCAAGATTATTTCCAGAATACGAAGCAATTGATCCAGGATTATATGTTGCTGCGTTGCCAACATTGTAACCAGAAATATTGTTACCAGAATATGATGCAGCACTTCCAGTATTATAATTTGCACTACCTGGATTGTATGTTGCTACGTTACGAGGATTATATGATGCTGGTGTACCAGTATTATAATTCGCACTGTTTCCAGAATAACCAGCAAGATTGTTTCCAGAATATGATGCTGGTGAGCCAGTATTGTAATTTGCTGATCCTGGATTATATGTTGCTACGTTACGAGGATTGTATGATGCTACTGTTCCAGTGTTATAATTTGCATTATTTCCAGAATAGCCAGCAATGTTACGAGTGTTATATGATGCGATATTTCCTGGTGTGAAGTTTGCATTATTACCAGAATACCCTGCCACATTGCGTGGATTATACGAAGCAATAGTGTTACCAGAATAACTTGCAGCAGTGCCAGCGTTGTAATTTGCTGAACCTGCATTATAATTTGCTACAGTTGGTGAGTTATAGGTTGCAGCATTACCAGCATTATAGTTTGCAGATCCAGAGTTATACCCAGCAACATTTGGTGGATTGTAACTCGCAACTGTTCCAGCATTGTAATTAGCAGAGCCAGGATTATAAACACCACTTGGATTTCCTGGAGATCCTGGGAATGCCTCATATTGCATATATGCGTTGCCTGGACCCCAAGATGGTGATGTAATGCTTCCGTATACATTCGTTGGTGCTGGAGCTGGTCCTGAACCAAACCAATCAGAAGCAAAATATACTCCACCAAAACTATAAATTTGTACAGGATCAAGTCCAATTTCTTGAAGAAATCCATCAATAGTCAAAGTCAAATTCCAATATGCTGGATTTGCTGGATTTAAATTTTGATTGTTACCAGAATAAGCCGCAATATTTCTTGGGTTATATGTTGCAGCATTGCCTGGAGTAAAGTTCGCGTTGTTACCAGAGTATCCCGCAACGTTGCGAGGATTGTATGATGCCACGTTTCCAGGAGTAAAGTTTGCGTTGTTACCAGAATACCCAGCAACATTACGAGGATTGTAAGAAGCAATACTTCCTGGATTATATGATGCTGCAGTGCCAGCGTTATAGTTTGCGGAACCTGGATTGTAGTTGGCCACAGTTGGCGAATTATATGTCGCAGCGTTACCAACGTTATAGTTGGCAGATCCTGGATTATATCCTGCTACGTTTTGTGGATTATAAGATGCAGCAGTACCAGCATTATAATTTGCACTATTTCCAGAATAACCAGAGATATTTGTTGGATTATAAGATGCTGGCGACCCAGCGTTATAATTAGCTGATCCAGGATTATATGTTGCTATGTTTTGCGGATTGTATGATGCGGGTGTGCCAGCATTATAGTTCGCACTGTTTCCAGAATAACCAGCAATATTTGTTGGATTGTATGAAGCAATATTACCAGAATTGTATCCCGCAACGTTGCGAGGATTATATGATGCAATGTTGTTTCCAGAATAACTCGCCGCACTACCAGCATTATAGTTTGCACTATTGCCAGTGTATGATGCAGGGTTATTTCCGCTATAACTTGCAGGATTTCCTGCATTGTAATTTGCATTATTTCCAGTATAACTGGCTGGAACTGGTGGATTATACGATGCAGGATTTCCAGCGTTGTACCCAGAAACGCTATTTCCAGAATAGGATGCTGGACTTCCTACGTTATATGTTGCTGGACTGCCTGAATTATATGAAGCCGCACTATTTCCAGAATAGGTTGCCGCAGTCCCTGGAGTTGCATTTGTACCTGTGCCTGCACGACCAGAGACCTGAGCGTTAAATCTTCCGTATGGAATTGTTAGACTGGAAGTGTTATTAAAGGTGGTTGTACTACGAAATGCAGAGCCAATCCAACTTTTCAACAGGTCTGTGTGTAGAGGCATTTATACTAAATCCACGGCTAGTTGGAATATTTAGTATTTGCCGAGTCAATCATATCGATCAGGAATTTCCCAATCGTTGACTACCTCTGGGGGGAGAAGAATACCTCTCGATATGGCTCGATTTTCAAGTTTTCGATTGATGTAGTCTACCCCAGAATACTTACGATATTCTTCGAAAAACTCGTCGCCTAAACTATCAAGAAACATACGAAATTCTTTTTTCGATTTTTCTCTATTTCGAGTAAGTTGCTCATGTGAAACAACTTGATTTATATCTTGTTTAGTGATATATCGATGAGTATCGACTAAATGGTAACAATGAATCTGTCTCGGGGCGCAAAGTTTATATCCAGCCGCAATTGAAGCGAGAGTCATGTATTGTTCTTCACCTTCAAAGAAGATTCGAGGGTTCATCCCAACATTTCGAATCCAATCAGAATGAGTGAAGAAATTTCCAGCAAAAAGATGAATTGTTGGGTGTAAGAAATCTTTAGTTGCTTCTCTAAATTCACCATGAGCGCCTAGAATATAGTTGTCATGAAACGACCAATAACCAGCCTTGACTGTAATCTCTCCATGGCGATCGATCCATGGAGTTCCATCTTCTTGCATTCTAAAACTGCCGCAATTTGCATCGATGATAATTCGATCTGTTTGATGTTGCAGCATACCAAGTTTAAAATCATTGATTAAATATCGATCCCAATTTTTATCGAATAACATATGAGAGTCGACTTGGTAATAAAAGTCCTCATCATCAACTTGAATTGAATTTAAATGTCTCGCCCATCCCACACCATCAGAATATTTTGCGTCAATTCTTTTATATCGAACGTTTTTATTTTGAGCAAGATCAGGATATTTTGCTTCAAGACTTTCAGGATAATCAGTTTGTTCAAAAATTCCGTAAGTAACATTTGTCAACTGAGACTGCATCTCCATCATATTTCGAATAGTTTGGTGCAGGAGCGGGTCTCTATATGAGACAATACTTACAAATATTTTCATCAACAATTCCTCTTGCCCATGACCCAAACATTAAGTGATCTGCGAGTTCCAGATGTTACAGGAAGGATTCTTGCTGGCATCCATGGTGGATAAAAAACAATATGACCGAGTGGTGGCTTGAGGGGGACAACTTCATTCGGATCGCCAGTAGACATGACTTCCATCTCACCACCCAAATATTCCTCAGGATCAGTGAGCATGATAGAGGCACAAATCTTGCGTTCCCAATTCATGAACGAAAAGTCCACATCATAGTGCCAACCACATTCTTGCCCTTTTTTATACTTTACAAATTGAAAGGAATCAAATCCGTCAATATCATACATGAAGAAATCGATGTTGATTCTACCAATAACTGATGAGAACTTATCAAAGATCCATTGAGTTTCTTGGTTTGGGGGAAGTGTTGCGATATCTGCTTTATTTTTGCTATTTTGCTGGTCTTTGCCAAACATCAACTTCTTTTCAATACTAAGAAGGATATCGACTTCTTCTTGAATGAGAAAGTCTGAGGCAACTGCAAATTTAGAGAGGACACGATTATATTTGATAACTTGAGGCATAACAAACTCCACAAAACATGAACAACTATTATAACTTATTTATTCGATTCTTACAACTATTTCTCCACCTGCAGGCACCTCAATTGGGTGATCTCTATAGTCAATTTCTTGACCCTCAAAGTAGTAACTGATCTCTTGCTCAGATACAAAGGTGCCTGGAGAGCAAACATTACCACCTGGGAAGTATACACCGAATGCATATCCACTATTTCCTGGTGTTCCTGGAATTGGTGGATTATATGATGCTGGACTTCCAACATTATATGTTGCTGCGAAGTTGCTAGAATATGATCCAATGTTATTTCCAGTATATGTTGACGGATTGCCTGCATTATATCCAGCTATAACATTTCCACCATAGGTGGCAGGATTACCAACATTGTATGTCACTGGTGCAGATGGATTGTATCCATTGATGTTCGTAGGATTATATGTGGCTGGATTTCCTGTATTATAATTCGCGTTGTTTCCAGTATAGGTTGCAATATTGTTACCAGTAAAGCCACTAACAGTATTGTCAGTGTACCCAGCAATTGATCCAGAATTATACCCACTCACAGTTGGAGAATTATAATTACCAGGATTGCCAACATTGTATGTTGCTGGATTTGATCCAGCATTGAATCCAGTTGAAATTGGTGAGTTATAAACTTGTGTGCCAGGATTATAATTGGCGTTGTTGCTTGTAAACCCCGCAGAACCTCCTGGAGAATATACTGCAAATCCCTCATTATAGGCTGCAGCATTTCCTGGAGAATATATTGCGATTCCCTCATTGTATGAGGCTATATTTCCTGGACTATAGACTGCTGTTCCTCCAGGATCTCCTCCACCAATATCAATAGTGAGAGCAAGTTTATCTTCAATATTATGAGAGTGTCGAGAAAATCGAATTCGCATTAGCCAATCCCTGCATTTTCTTCGCCACCAATTCCTGGGCTTCCACCTGGAGCATAAAAACCTCCCCCGCCCCCATCAGGTGGTGCTGGCGGTGGCGCTGGTGGTGGTGCTGGTGGTTCTGGTGGTGGTGATGGTGGTGGTGATGGTGGTGGTGAACCTGGTGGATTGTATCCAGTAATTGCAGGTGCATTATATGAAGCAACAGTTGTTGGATTATACGATGATATGGTTGGTGCGTTATAATTTGCAATCGTCACTGGATTGTATGATGATATGCTTGGTGCATTATATGTTTCTGTTCCTGTATTGTAATTTGCTACACTATTGCCTGCAAATCCAGCTGCATTTCCAGGACTAAATGTTTCGTTACCAGCTGAATTATATGTTGCTGTAGTATTATTAACATAATTTGCTGGATTACCTGGAGAGAATGTTGGAGTGTTTCCGCTATATCCTGCAATATTACCTGCATTATATCCACCAACAGTTCCAGGATTATATGTGGATGCTGACCCTGCATTATAAGCATCAACGAAGTTTCCAGTATATGTTGCAGGATTTCCAACATTGTAATTTGGATTTGATAATCCTAATGGGCTATTGTATGCAACGATTGAAGGTGGATTGTATGTTGCAGCAGAACCAACATTATAATTAGTACCGATGCCAGAATAAGAAGCAATATTATTTCCCACATAGCCAGAAATACTATTGCTACCAGGAATTACATTGTTACCAAAGTATGAAGTTATATTTGGCGCATTATAAGTTGCAGCAGAACCTGCGTTATAATTTTGAGTATTGCCGCCTCCAGGAATTAAATTTCCAGGAGTAAACGCTGCACTGCCAGAATTGTATGTTGCTGCAGTTGTTGGATTATAGGTTGCGATATTTCCTGGAGTGTATATTGCAGTTCCAGGTGCGTTATAACCACTAATTGTTGGAGCATTGTATGTTGCAGCATTGCCAACATTATAACTTGCAGCTGTATTACTTTCAAATGTTCCAGTTGCGTTTCCAGGTGTTGGGCTACCAGCAGGAGTACAAGAATAGTTTACAGTGGTGTATTCAATGATTTCTGGTGTTCCAGCCATTGGTCCATAAAAACTGGTTGGAGCTGGACACGTGGCATTAGTTCCACTATCATAATATGTGTCACTGCCAGCAGAACCACCACCAACCAAATTTAATTCATAAAAAATGGTAGAATTCCAGTTTACATTTCCACCAGATGGTGGGTTGTAAACTGCGACGCCAGCATTGTAACTTGCAATGTTGGTTGCATTATATGTTGCTATGTTTCCTGGTGTATAAT
>Ga0255078_1000268_pt1 | contig 14828 bp, 24 predicted proteins | sample Colum_Atlam_RepA_FD_188462 | JGI IMG/M metagenome (GOLD analysis project Ga0255078, IMG submission 188462) | Freshwater microbial communities from Columbia River, Oregon, United States - Colum_Atlam_RepA_8h | ecosystem: Environmental > Aquatic > Freshwater > River | place: USA: Oregon... | reverse complement strand
GTGACCGATAAGATTGGAATTGAACTAAAGTGTCCAAATCTAAAGTCATTTAGATCAATTGAGATGTTAGCGAACGAATTGACAAATGAAAAACTTTTTGATTTGATCTATGAGTGTACAGAGTATGTGTTTGATGAGAACGGTGTTTACTATGCGAACGAGTATCCAAAAGAGGAAATGATACAGTTTCTTGAGGCACTAACTCAAGATCAATTTGATCGTATCGTTTCGTTTTTTGAGAAACTTCCAAAGATTGAACATGATGTAACAACAACTTGCCAGAAGTGTGGATTCAAACATGATCTCCACCTGGAGGGTCTCAACGATTTTTTTATCTAACTTTTCGTGATGCAAATTTGAAGGGATACTACAGCAATATGTTTACGCTAGTGCACCAGTACAAGTATACCCTGACAGAACTTGAGAATATGATTCCGTGGGAAAGAGACATGTATATTGGAATGGTGAACAATTGGGTGAAAGAAGAGACAGAGAAACTAAAACAACAGAGTACCGAGTCGCAACAAGAAATGCAAAAAATGTTTAGAAATCTTAAATCTAAGAAGAAACGATAATGACAATCGCAAGTGTTGCACAAGACCTGTATACAATCCAGTCTAGAAAAAATGTTCCATTTAAAACGGCAGCATCTATTCTTCTACGTGAAGAACTTGCTGCTCGATTTTCTGTATACAATATCGTAAAGATCGTTACGAAGTCTAGTCTCCTTGCAACCATTGCGCAAGCAAAGTACGGTAAACAGACTCCTGAACAAAAAGCGCAAATGGATAAAGAAAAAGAACAGCAGCAAAGATCTGCTTTATTCCAGCGATACACTTTATCATCAATTGCAAACTTAAATCGTAGACTTACTCTGCTTTCTAGCATTGTAGAGCGAAACAATCAACTTGTAACAAATCTGTACAATGAGATTGGATCATATAGAATGGGCAGAAGAATCAGTCCTCAAATGCTTTCAAATCCGAGAGCAATTAAGATTCCGCTCAACAGATCAATTAAAGGAAAACTCGACGAACTGTCTGCTGAACTCGCTGAACTGAAGAAAATAAAAACGATACAAAAACAATATAGACAATCCAGACCAGCTCCCAAAAAAACTAAAAAAGAAACAGAGTCTGATTCAACTAGTGGATTAATCTCTTTTCTATTATCTAATCCAAGACTAGCAATGACATTGATGGGTGGAGCAGGAACGGCAATTGGTCTTGGGACATTTGCTGCACAAATTGGATCACTAATTACCGCACCAAAATTAATTGGTCGAATGACGGATAGATTTAGTGGTAAGCCTGGGTTTGAAAATCCATTGGCAGAAGAAGCCAGTCAATTTTTTGATCCACTTTTGATGGGAGCAGCGGGATACACTGCGGTAAGAGGTGGTCTTGCAGCAACTTCAATTGGGTATGATTTAGTACAAAAAATGAAGGCAAAAAGATTAGAGAAACAATTAACAGAAAGATATGCCAGTGGTAAGGGTCCACTTGCTCAAAAGTCAAGACCTAGAGAAAGAGCACAAAGAATTGTTCAAAGAAAGTCTGGACAAATCGGAAAATGGAAACAATTAAGTCCAGCTCTAAAAGGAATTGCGAAAAGATTACCAGCATTCATGGCTGCAGATGTGGCATATGAAATTGATAGAATGTCTGGATATGTGGCAGATCATTCTACAAATAAGATGAATGATAGCCAATTTAAAGAAAACATGACCAATAGTTATGCAGAACTTATATCAACTGTCGGAATTGGTGGTGTTGCCACAGCGTTTGGCGGGATTGCAGGAACTGCAGCGTTCCCAGGTCTTGGAACAGCAGCTGGACTTGTTGGTGGTGGTGTTCTTGGTGCAATTGCGAGCATTTACGTTGATGAAGAAGATTTAGATGGAGTTGCTTCAAAAGTATTTGATATGATACATCGCGACATAGCACTTCGACTTGAATCATCTAAAGAAACTCCAGGGACGCCACCAGTCACAGGCAGTCGTCGAAGAGTTGGACGGCGCGAAATAACAGCAAGTGACTATGCAAGAACTCAAGTTGCTGCTACTCCAGTGACAAAAAATTCTGGAAGAAAACTGCTTGATTACATTGGAAACCTTGAATCGCAAGGAAATTATAATGCTGTGAATTATACAGCAGTGCAGCATGGATATCCAAAATCAATGGATTTAACCAATAAGACTCTAGCAGAAGTCTTGGCACTACAAGCACAAATGATCAAAGACGGTGCAGCAAGTAGTGCAGTTGGAAAGTATCAATTTTTGCAAAGCACTCTCAAAGAAGAAGCGCAGAATATGGGTCTTGATTTGGCAAAAACAAAATTCGATCCTGCAACTCAAGACGCATTGATCTATAATCGTTTAGTTAGAATGCGTGGCTACAAAGATTTCGGAAACAATAAAATAACAGCGCACCAATTTGTAAAGAATCTTTCAATGGAATTTGCATCAATTCCAGACCCTGATACTGGCAAAAGTTATTACCAGGGTCTAGCAGGAAACAAGTCTCTTGTAGCATTAGAAAGCATATATTCTGCAATTGGAGCATCACCAACTGATGTGGCATCAGCAGTCAGACTTGCTCAATCTCCTCCAGCACTTCCAGCAGGTGATCGATCTGCGCAATCACCACCAGATTCTCCACTTGTTGCAGATACAGATGCAATAGATGGTGAATCAACTGCAATTACGGCAGAGGCTGCAGCAATGGGGCTTTCTCAATTAAGTGCACAAGTGACTGCTGCTCTGACTGGAATCGATTCTAGAATAAATGCTCTAGAAAACTCAAATCAAGATCGATCAATTAATGTTAGAAATAGAGAATCTACGATCGAAGAACTTCGAAGAGTTTATGGTGGATAAAAAAAGGGGAGCATCAGCTCCCCCGAAAACATCGATGGTTTTCTAATCGAAATTACTCAGCAGCAAGTTTCTCGAAGAATGCCATGTCATCATCTTCGACAGTGACATCCTCAGCAGTGACTCGCTTGGCAGGAGCAGAGCGAATGACAGGAGCGGCTGCTTCCTCATCATCAACTCGCTTTGCGGTTGCGCCAGACACACCACCAGCACCAAGAACCTTATCCAACTTCGCCTTGAGTTCATCATAGGACTTGAAGTTATCAGGCTTCAAGAAATCCTTGAGTGAATGGGCAGACTTCCAGACCTGTTCAATCTTCGCATCGTCGCCATTCAACAATGGAGCAGGAGATTCAAACTCCGACTTGTCATAGTTGCGATAGCCTTCAACGTTGCGAATCTTGACCTTGAAGTTTGCACCCTTCCAGAAATCAAACGGATTCATTGGAGTTTCATCAGCAAACTGCGGCTCAAGTTGTTCCTTGATCTTGTCGAAAATTTTCTTTCCGAACTTGTAAAGGAAAACCTTGCCTTCATTCTGCGGACGCTTTGCGTCAGAGATCACAAGAACGTTTGCAATGTAGGTCAACTTGCGCTTCTGCTTACGAGCAATTTCCTTGTTGGCTTCAATGCCAGAATTCCAAAGAACTGTGTTGTATTCAGAAACAGGATCGGTCTTGCCAAGAGTTGTGAGAGAATTCTCAATGTACCAACCACCTGGACCTTGGAAACCGTGTGACCAGATTTGTACCCACGGAAGACCATCCTCACCATCAACGGCTGGCGTATCAAGAAAACGGATAACTGCGTATCCATTGCCAGCAGCGTCAACTTCTGGTTGCCAGAAACGATCATCGACGTTCTTGCCACCACCATTACCTGCTGAAGAAGCCTCAACTGCTTTCTTCAACTTATCAAGGGAAGAACCCTTCTTTAGACTAGATAGACTCATTTGTATTCTCCGTATAGCGTTGTATTAATGTATATCGACTTGTCCACTTTTGTCATCACCATATCATTATATATCATTTCAGTCGGCAAGTAAAGTTTCCTTTGTCAGTTGCTTATACTTGTCAACATTCACTGCAAGAAAAGCACCATACTTGCGCACCTTTCTTGAAATCTTGGGATAGATGATGTCATCAGAAATCTTCTTGTCCCAAATTCGAATAAAGTCGAAGATGTTATTGAGAATGACCATTGTCTCAATCGTTACATCTTTTTGGAGGAATGCAACTAACAATTTTGGAAATTGTCCATCTTCGACTTTAAATAGTTCGTTGAAATTATCTTTGTTTGCAATCTTTTCAAGATCCTCAACGTAGATCTTGCTCATCGAATCTGTCTTTCGTTTCCATTCTCTGTATGTGGACTCAGCCTCTTCTTCAAGTAGACTTTTGGTCCAATTATCATCACTGTGTACAAAATTAGCAACCAGAAATGGAACCATCTCATCGTCGCGATACTTCCGCGCAAGACGGTGGAATAAAAATTTGTCACGACGTTTTTGAAATGCATCTATTGAAACTCGCGTCTTGCCATCGTATTGAAAGAAGTTATATTTTTCTGAAGTAAAGTGTAACTTGATGGCTTGATACAATCCGTAGAGATCATATCCGTTCAACGTGTCACTCCTCGACGAATCTTATCCATATATTGCTGCATTTGTTCTAATGTTTCTTCGTCTAGTTCAGTTTCTTTTTCCTGTTTGGCATTTTCTTCAACAACTGCCTTAACCAAATCAGATGCACTCTTAGTCATTGTAAAGATAGCAGGAAGAACTAACCACCACATGCTTGATTGCGTTACATAAATCATAACGCCAGTGAACGACCAAGAAAATATATTCCAAATTAATAACTGCCAACTCATATGGGCAACCTACCTCCGCGTGGAAGATATCTTAATTCCATTGCCTCGCTCTCAATTAAACCTTTTAGAGCATCATTGATCAAACTTGCTGCGACTTCAATTTCAAGATTGTTGCGTTCGCAGTATGATGTAATTGCATCCATGTGATCGATCTTTTCAACAATTGCCATTTGCATGATCATCATAGAGAAATTATTTTTTTCTTCGCGACTTGCCATATTAGATCTCATATGTGCTCAAGGAATTGTTCAACTGCTGAGTAACACGAACAAATGTTGCACGCTTACTCAACTCTTTCAATTCACTTGCTCCAACATAGGTACACGCTGAACGCAGACCACCTAAAATATCTTGCATTGTTCTACTGACTTCACCACGATATGGAATCTCAACCGTCTTACCTTCAGAGGCTCGATAGTTTGCCACACCACCATTATGCAAATCCATGGCAGTATCAGAACTCATGCCATAGAACTTATTCTCACCAAACGGAGATGCTCCACCTTCTTTATGTCCTGCAAGCATTCCACCAAGCATCACAAAGTCGGCACCCGCAGCAAATGCTTTCACAACATCTCCAGGAACGGAACACCCTCCATCCGCTATGATGTGACCCTTGAGACCATGTGCAGCATCTGCGCACTCAATAACTGCACTCAACTGCGGGTAGCCGATACCAGTCATCTTCCTGGTTGTACAAACAGAACCAGGACCAATACCAACCTTCACAATGTCAACACCTGCGAGAATCAATTCCTCAGTCATCTCTGGTGTGACAACATTACCTGCCATTAGAACTACACTAGGATAACGATCACGAAATTTCTTGATGAAGTCGACAAACGATTGTGTGTAACCATTCGCAACATCAATACAAACTCGCATCAGACGATTGCCAACAACGCTGTACACATTGTCGAACTTTTGTAAATCTTCGTCGCTAATTCCCATTGAATAAATGGTGCTGTCTAATTTTTTAGCAAAATGCTCAATGAGTTTTGTATCACTATAATGTTTTGTCAGTGCAACCATGCAATGTTGCTTGTTAAACTCTGCATCCATCTCTAGTGTTCCAACACCATCCATATTCGCTGCGATGATCGGAACACCAAACCAAGAGTTATAACTTCGAAAGGTGAACAATCTTTCGAGTTTTACTTGGCTCCTTGAGGATAAAGCAGATCGCTTTGGTGTTATGAGAACGTCTTTATAATCTAATTTCACATCTTCAACGATACGCATAAAACCTCATTGATAAAATATATGATTGCCAATTTTACGAATTAACTTCTTTTGATTTGCCCATGCTGGATCAACATAGTCTGCATGGAAATACTTTGCAGATCCAATTATACCGTAGTGCTGTTTAGAAATCAATATATTCTCTGCAATCTTGATAGAATCAAGCCATGCAGAACTATTGCGATAAACAGTTTTCTTACCTTCACAGACCCAAGAGAATTGGCAGGTGCCTTTGATGCGCTGATGAACAACACCGCACACAGTCCGTGGATACTGTCTGCTCTTGACGCGATTCATGGTGACTTCAGCAACAGCAATTTTACCATTGCGTGGCTCACCACCTGCCTCAAAGTAAATGTTGCGTGCAAGGCACTCAACTTCTTTCAAGACCAATTGTTTCTTTTCGTAAGAGAGATTTAGAAACTCGACTTTGTGATTTAGAGTTTCGAGTTCTGATGTCAAGAGCACATTCGCTGTTTGCTGTGCATCTAATTTATCTTGCATCTTATTGACCATACTAAATGGTAAATATAGTGTGAAGAATAAAAGAGCAAACAGCCCACCCCACATACAGAACAAATTGTGATTGCGATCAAAATATTTTTCTACATTACAAAGTGTATCTACTGCATTCATGTTTAGGTCTCCATTATTGCAGTGGAAAGAAAAGGTTGGTGGTTCGCACCACCACCCCAGACTCGTTCTGTTACCAAGCGGTCAACTCTTAGCCATTACTTGCCGTTTGAAATAAAATCATTCAACCGTGTGGCTTTATCCAAAACATCATCCTCAGTAAAATACTTCGGATAATTTGGTTGAGATGGAAGTTGTGTTTTGTTTCCCATTGCTGCGGAGCACAATACTTCCCATTCGCTTTTAATGGTTGAGTGTCGAGTATTAAACTCTTCGCTCAGCATATCTTTTGCGAGTTTTACCAACTCTAGTCTAATTTCATAAGGTGTCATAGTCATTTTCATCTCCTTTGTGTGTTGTGTGTGTTATGACAAATGGTGCGTTTATTCTGTTTCCAAGAAAACCCACCGAAAACTCAGGTAATCTATGACTGCAATTAAGCAGCTAGAGCCATTTCGTAGTAATCGTCATTTGCGTTTACTTTCTTTGCGCTGATTAAGTCAGTCGCCTCACTGGTTGCTGTCGGGTTATTACTTGCCCTGTCGAAGCCAAATTCATCCCCATAAGATAGCCACCACGTACATTACTGCAGAGGTGATGGGCATTTGGTGGAGATGTCGGGGGTCGAACCCGAGTCCAGAACACCTTTAGTCGTCAGTTTACAACCATTATTCGGTTATGAGAATATCTCTATTTGCAACATGCTCATTGTATGCAGTCTGTGCTGCTTCTACTTCACTGTACGGAGCATTTTCTTCCAAATTGCGGACAATCGCGTCAGTTAGAATTTCTTTCAATTCTCCTAATCTATCATTGTATTCTTCTTCTGTCATGATAATATTTAGCCATTCAGAATTTTTGCAACAGCATTCATCGTTGCGGAAATACGACCGATGTCGCGAAGTTGTTCAACTGTCATTCCTTCTTTTTTGAGGGTATCGTAGTGTGCCTTTACACAGAAATGACACTTACCAACAATTGACGCAGCAAGAGAATATGCTTCAAAATTAACTTTTGAAGTGCCACCATGGCTCATAATCGCATTCATACGAAGTTGTGCAGGCAATCCTTTGAGTGCAGGATCTTCTGCCATCTCAACATATGGATACCAGACATTGTTTTGTGCCATGATCGATGCAGCACTCAATGCTGCATCGGCTTCCTTGCGATCTTCCAATTCTGCATCAAATGCAGTAGCAAGCCGACTATTTCCAGTTGCAAATGCTGCAGCGAGTGCGCATCCAGTTGCAACTTTTGGATCAAGCGTACTGCGATTAATCACAGCATCAAGATTCAAACGAATATCTTTAGCATATTCTGGAATTGCTTCCTTGATGATATCAACCCACATTTGCTGTTTCCCTCTGTTGTCTTGCAGCGATTCTGTCAGCCATCATCTTCATTCCAATTTCGTATGCTTCACGTGCTTTTGCAAGACGTTCTTCATCCATGTCATGCCAGCCAACACACTTCCCTGTTGGGCTGCGACCACAGTCACACGTTGCATTTCCAATTCGTGCAATTTCAGGAGGAATTGTATGTGCTAGACTTTCGCTCATGATTATTTCTCCAGTGTAAATTTATATTTACACAACTCTGTCGCAGCGGTCAAAGAGATATCTCTTTGCTGTACGCATTTCTGCATTGTTCAAAAAACCATCACCATTCTTATCAGCAGTTTCAAAAAGTGACTTTGTAACTGTGCAGTAGCGATTAATGTCATCAAATGATACTTTGCCGTCCCTGTCAAAGTCATATTGTGCTACGCGATCTTGCGCCAATACTGGAGCAGAAACGAGAGCGAATGCTAGAATTAATTTCTTCATTTTGATTTCCTTTAGTAAAGTATATTTGTAAAAGTAATTAACAACCAAAATGCTCCGAAACAAATCAACGGAATTAAAACTAACCCCCATTCCTGTAAAAATCGCAGAGCCTTATTCATGATTTTTGTACTGACATGTGTAAACGTATCGAACATCTGGATTCCATTGAACTAAACCAGGTTTATGTTTCAATCTTCCATCAAACGCCACTATTTGTCCTGGAACAAAATCGATGGCTAACTCTTTTTCACCGTACATATTATAAAACAATGTCTCACCACCGTTATCTGTATCCCATATTGTGTTTATGTAATACAATATAGTAAAGACATAACCATCAGTATGTGGATAATATCTGCTACCAGCCAAAGTACCATTTATCCAACTCCTAACTCGAGAACGATTGTGAACAATTTTTTTAATAAACTCGTGTTTATTCAAACCAAAATCGTTATCCTCTTCATCAGAAAATATACAACTATGAAACGAACCCAACTTACTTGATTTATAACCTATATCAGAATGATTCCCAAACATATACTTTGAAAACACAGCAAACATATAGAAATCATTTTGCTCTTGAGCAGTAAAAATATTCTGATATATGTCAATACTAGATCCGCAGGTAAGTTTTAATGATTTGTATACCATACACCATTCAAGCGGCGTTCAATGTTGCTTCGCCGATCTGGCGACCACACTGGCAAAGTTCACCCGTCTGCAAAGCATCGAGAACACGAAGTGTCTCATCTGCATTACGACCGACAGCAAGACTATTCACGGTAACATGCTGAATGACATTTTCTGGATCAACGATGAATGTTGCACGGAGTGCCGCACCTGCTGGTTTATAGAAAACGCCAAGTTGTTGAACAAGACCTTGTTCATCATCATGCCAATCATCACTACGCGCAGTGTCAGCAAAGAACCAAGAAGTGGTTGTTCTGAGACCTTCGTGTGCATTCTTCCATGCGAGTTTGCAGAATTCATTGTCAGTTGAACCGATGAGAAGAACTGCATCACGATCAGCAAAGTCCTTGTTCAACTTATCGTATGCAATAATTTCGGTTGGACAAACGAATGTAAAATCTTTTGGATAGTATACAATGACCTTCCACTTACCTTCAAAAGACTTTTCTGTAATCTTTTCGAAAGCACCGTTAGGTTCAAGAGCACCAGGCTTCACACCAGTGATGCGAAATTCTTCTAACTTATCTCCAACTGTCTTCATGTTCAAACTCCTGTATAATGAAAACCTATACGAAACCTATACACGATCGTATATATGTCAATTTTACGAAAAATTATAAGTTTTTTTGATTGTTTAATCTAATCGAAACGATTAAGATTCTCTATCATGCCAGACATTCTTATTCTACTATACAAGATCAACCTTGTCAAGTTTTTCTTGGTATGCTTGAATGTATTTCAACAATTCTTGACGATGTAACTCTAACTCATCCTCTTTTACCACAAGAGTCTGACAGAAGTTTGCAGTATCTACGCCAATGAGGATAATGACCTGTTTCGGATCCAATCCTGTCATCTCTTTGAACATCTGGCGATAGGCAGCGGCTTGCATAAAGTAATTGCCGATGTTCTCTTTCTTCTTGAGACGAACGGAAGTCTTAAAGTCGATCACAGAGAGAATGCCGTTATGCTCAGCAATACAGTCTACCGTTCCAGCAAGTTTAAGTTCGTGAGAGAACAGACGATCTTCCAAGCAATGAATGTTATTGACCTTGGCATCTATCTCTTGCTTCATTCGAATGAACAAAGACTTGACGTTTGGTAACATCTCTAGGGATGAGATGTCTTCATTCTTGAGATACATTTCGAGTGCTTTGTGGACGGATGTCCCACGAGTCGTGGCTTTACGAGAGATTTCATTGGCTTTATCATTACCAACTCTCTTGCGCCATTCTAGAATGGCTTCTTTACCATAGTCAGAAAGAACTGTGGTGACTGAAGGGTATTTCTCACCTGTGGGTGTGACATAGCACCGAGTTCCGTCAACGTTCTCTTGAAGAAGTTTCGGGAAATCATGACGAATATGATTAAACATTATTTTCTTTTTCGTACCTTTCAACTGCAATCAAGAAATCTTTGACAAGACTACTACGAACAATGTCATCAGTAGTAAATTCAATGTTGGTAAACGACTGCATCATCTTTGCAATTTCATGAAACTTCTTCATGCCACTTTTGTCTTTGTTATTGCGATAGAGATCAGTCTGTTTATAATCGCCGCAGAAGATAATCTTCGAACGATAACCCACACGAGTCATTATAGTCGACAATTCTTCAAAAGTCATGTTCTGACATTCATCGACAATAATAACGGCATCGTCGAAACTCATACCACGAATGAAACTTGTGGAGATGAATTCAATACGCCCACATTCTTTTAATGCTTCGTATGAATCTCTTCGACCAAACAGCGTGTGATAGATTTGCATGTAAGGTTGTTCATACAAACTCATTTTATCTTCTACAGATCCTGGAGTGAAACCAAGATCACGCGACTGCACTGCTGAACGCACAATAACAACTTTATGAAATGATGAAGTCTTATCCAAGACTTCTTCAATTGCTTTGTAACAGGCAATAAATGATTTGCCAGTTCCTGCAGAGCCACAGAGCATGATAAAATAATCACCACGCTTGTATGCGTCGAAGAATAATGATTGATTTGTTGTGAGTGGTGCAAACTGCTTCAGTTCAGCAGCCTTGATTCTCGCTGGCTTCTTTTCTATTGGCTGATCACTGAAGACGATTTCAGTGTTTCCGTTTTTCTTTTTAGACACACAATATCCTTATTTTTGAAATAAATTATGTTTCTTCAATACTTGATCTGTCTTTACGCGCTTGGTGCTCTTGCGCATGACGTCATCTGCTAACTTGCTTCTAGGATTTTGCTCTGCGATTTTATGCAAAACTTCTTTCCAGGTATTGTCTGTTTTCTTTCCAGCCATGTCACCAGGTCCAGTGTAACTGAACAATGGTGCGTCGCTGTAATATCTTTCGAGATGAGGATTCTCTGCTTTGAATCCATCATAAGCAGAAACAGACATCGAATATTCTTCAATCTTTTTTGTTTTAGTGTTCACAAACTCATAAGTTGGCATATTAATATTTCCGAAAGTATCCATGGTTTGCCATGTACGCCACAAACTTCACGCTTGGATATTCTTTCTTGAGTGAAAGAAATACCTCTAGGTTTCTCGCATCATCATCAAACAGAGATACAGATTTAAATTTGCCAGTATCAAGATATTGTTTAATGAACACACGCTTTGCTTCAGCAGAGGGGAGTCCGAGATTTCCTGCTCTGTGAACATGAACCTGTTTCATATTTAGTCCATACTTCTCAAATGTATTCAAGAAAGTATGCGGATCGTCAAAATCAGAACGTGCGGTCAGAACGATGACCTTTGAATTGGGTAGATTTGAATAGGCTTTAAGAGTTTTTGCAGCCTTATCAATAGCACGTTGAATTGGAATAGAAGTCTTATTGAAAAGTTTAGCATCACGAAACTCAGTGAAGTCGTACGATTCACCCTTCTTGAGTTTGTATGTATTGAATTCTTTATTGCTCAGAGACTTTACGCGCTTCCCGTCTTTCACGACATGAACTTGTGCTTTAGTCTGGAATAGAGTTTCGTCAATATCCCAGACGGAAAGATTACCTAATTGTGGACGGATCTGCGAGAACTTTTGCATTCATTTATTTATACCACTCTGGAGTCTGTCGATTCTTCCATGTTGCGAATCGCTTCTTGTAGACTCGATAATAGTTTTTATATGCAGTGATCGAGTCTCCAGGAACCTTTACATCCTCTGGCATGGCTTGCGGCGGCTCGTTGAATATTCCAGTTCGAGGGATGTTATCAGGAGCGAAACTTAACTTCTGAATCACCAACGAGGACTTGTGCTGCTTATCGTTCGTGCCGCCGTAACGATGACGATATTCCTGACAGAGTTCACTCGCCATATTCCAGAGCCACTGGTAGTGGTCGAAAGACTCGCGAACCCAAACAGCAGAAGGATGATTCCAACTCACTGCATGGTACATCGTATCTTCGCGATATTGATCCAACTTCCAGCGATGAATCTTTCGATTGTTTTTGCTTTTGTCGAAATAATGATTGCCATCTAAAATCCGATGAGCAGTTGACATCAACTGCGCATACTCAACGATCATCTTGACAACATGTTTGTCGCAATGTTCTTGAGCGCAGATTTTCGTATCACGATTTAGATAAAAGATATTCATGCGGAACCTCTAGAGTTCGATCTTTTTCATCCCAATATTCTTCAATTGCTTTCCGAGCAAAATCTAGATTGATATAATTGCCAAGAATGAGTTCATCAGTGGCAGTAATTGGAATTTTTGCACCCCAAATCTGAGTGTGCGCAAGATTATAGACCTGACCAACAACGAGACCATTGTGTGACTTGTAATAGTACCACGTATTGGCTGCAGCATCTTTCCAAAGTCGTGTCATGTTACGACCAGAAACTGTTCCAGAGACCAATCACACTGTCAATATCTTCGACATTGATAGCCAACTTTTGAACCTTACCATCTGGGAAAGTATGTTTGTGACCTTCGCTCTTGAGCCAAGCAACCAATTTGCTCTTAACAGCATCAAGTTTATCACCATCAGGTAGATTGATTTCGAAGGTGACTTTAATCGGAGACTCAACATCAGTCGGACTCCAGTAGAACATCATATACATCTGATTGCGAGCATTACTCAACACGAACGTGGTGGTCGCATTGATCTTAACCTCGCGCACTCGATTCTTGAATGAATCGTAATTGCTAACATACCAATCTGGTAGTGTAGCAAAGTTGTCGAACTGATCGCTTTCGTATTCAGAGAAAAGTGAAGAAAGAGAAGCCATTACAAAACACTCCTTATAGTGTCCAGAAACGGAATTGTTTTCAGGATCGTTGATGTGGATCAAATAAGATTCAAGTAAAAATGATTGCCAGTCTTGCTTGTCCTCGAATTTTTCGAGATTGCGAGCAACAATGTAACAATTTTCTGGATTGAATAATTTATCAACAACATGAGACCAGCAGCGGTCACCATTTCCCTTGCCAGTATAATATGGCGTGAGTGTATCAGGGTGAACATACTGATAGACATATTGTCCCAGCGATGAAAAGAATTCGCCTGTTGGTTTATCCATAAAGAAAATGGGGGGAGTTTCCTCCCCCCATCAGATTAGGCAATACCCAACTGACTCTTCAGATCAGCAAGTTCGCGATCATCAACCTCGGTGATCGAAAGATCGTCGAGAGTGGCAACTGAGCCATCATCAACTGCCTTGCTGGAGACAGTCTTAGCAACACGAGCAACCTTCGTGGTCTTGATGACCTTCGGTGCCTTGGTCTTGGTCTTGGTTGCAGACTTGAGAACCATGCGCGGAGCGATGTCAGCAGCATTGGTCAACTTGTATGCAACAACCTTACGACCATCACGCTCAGTTTCAATCTCAGCGTTGAAATCGCGTCGCAATGCACAGATGTGAACCATTGCGGTAACTTCGCTGCAATTGAGTGCCTTGACCATCTTTTCGAAATTGCAAGACTTGCCATCTTTCATCATTTCGTAAACAGCAAGCATGCCCTTGGACGGATGTGTAAATCGAGCCATAATAAAATAACCTCACAATAAATTAACAACGGACAATAACAATATTACTACAAACAAGATACAAAGACAACTAACAAGAATTACAGGTTATGCAACGGGAATCGCTGCCGCAAGAATGCGAGTGCCTCTTGCTTGCTACCAAACTTGCCACTGATCGGAGTCTGATGCCGACCACGGACTATGTACCAACCACCTAACAACTTGTTGAATATCACTTTCATATAACAATTATATCGCAAGAGAAAGAGACGGACAAGGGGATTTTCTCCTTGTCCGTCAACAACTTACGAGTTCAGAGCAGCAATTTCTTCAGTCGACCAGACCTTCACAGGACCAGCAGCACGCTGACTCTTGCGAACCTGCTTCGGCGAGTTTGCCTTCAGACGCATAGCCTCGATACGAGCCTCCAACTTCGCGATACGCTCATGCGCACGCTGGTTTCGAGCCAGAATCCGCGCAGCCTTCTCAGCAGCACGCCGATCAGCCTTCACGACGCGATTGATCTGCGTCTCGCTACGGATATCGGCGCGCAGTCGCTTCTGGATTCGCAGGGATTCCTTGATCCCCTCGCGCATCGACTTGATATGCTCGCGCATCCCCTTCACGATCTCGCGCTCGCGCACCAGATTCGCCTTCATTTCGTTTACCGTAAGACCCATATTTCTTTCCTTTTCTATCTGCGGGACAATTCCCAACCTATAGATATATTAT